>Ga0222644_1000457_pt1 | contig 12445 bp, 21 predicted proteins | sample AntAcemetagen291_FD_179800 | JGI IMG/M metagenome (GOLD analysis project Ga0222644, IMG submission 179800) | Saline water microbial communities from Ace Lake, Antarctica - #291 | ecosystem: Environmental > Aquatic > Non-marine Saline and Alkaline > Saline | place: Antarctica: Ace Lake...
GTATTCGCCTTCTACAGGCTTAGCCCAGAAGCACAATTTTTCTGCTAGTTGGTAGGGTCCAAACCAGGATGTATAGTTTCCAATTTTTACACGCATCATATCTCCAAAAAATGTAACTTAAAATCATCAGCACGTTGCTCGTACCCAATGTATCCACGCGGGTTACATACAATACGAGTATCACCTAACATATAGTCAAACGGTTCATGCGTATGCCCGTGTGTCCACAGTTTGATCTGAGGACGATCCATGATAAACTCACTCAAGTCAGAACTGTATGCGCCACTCATAATCCGTTCATCTTTGTATCGTGGATGGGTGGATAACGTGCTTGGAGCATGATGCCCACAGACCACAAACTTCTGATCAAACTTGCCCTCAACCATAATACGGATATACCCTAGCATTTTATTATGATCTTCGACAGTGTCTTCTGGGCTGAATTTTGCAGCACGAACCTGTTGATTACCTTCTTCATCACGGAACATTACTTCTCTATTACTATTAACAACTCCACGATAGTCGTTCATCATTCCGGACATTGCATGTAACGTTATTGGATCTTCCTTATTCATGTCAGTCCACAATGTGCCGCCGATAAATGTGACATCATCGATTTTAACAATTTCTTTATCCAGAAAATGTACATTCTTAAATGATTTAATGAAGTCACGAATAACTGGTGCAGACTTTGCAAAGTCGCCATGATAGTGCTCATGATTACCCATAATCATAATAGTGTGGTTAAAATTATCTGAGCACGAACGGAGTAGTTTTTCAAGGCGTTCAGAGTGCTCCATAACTTTTGGAGGTGCTGTACCGTAACTATAGTCAATTTTGTTTAGATCTGCTGCCACGCAGATATCGCCAGACAGAACGATTACATCAGCACCTTCTGTATTTTCAAATTCAATCGGACCGAACTCTAGGTGTAGGTCACTGCATATTGCTAACTTCATCTACATCTCCTAATATACATTTATTATACCACAATAAGTATTAATTATAACACAGTTAGGAATTATAGTCAAATCTAACTATGCAGACAGTGCCAAAAATGTTAGTTCAAGGTCAGTCATTTGATTTTTAAGTGTTATAAGTCTGTGTTCTAGCACACTTATTGTGGTACGTATATGGCCAGTGGCCTGTGGTCGAATAAGTGTTTGCAGTGTTTCTATTTCTTGTGATAGAACACAGTAGTAAGTTATAGCATCTATGTTCACACAATCCTGTCGTCTTTGATCCATTGTTCCACAGTGTCGGATAGATCCTTGGTCCACACATACCCAACCAAATCTTCAGGCGTGACATTGATTGTTCTGATATGTTTGAAATGTGTATTTCTGTGATTGGTGTAATGTGTCAAATACACATTGTCAAGTACTGGAGTAGTTTTCATAATTTTTTTACCTGATTAAAATACATTATAAATCATAATGGCTGTCCACTAGTTTGAGTAGCATCTGGTACTGTTCGTAGGCGTGTTGTACAGCAGGACTCTCATGTCTAATTCGAGTTTCGCGATCATGCTGTTCTACAATATAGACTGCCTCGTTTCCTTTAACGTAGTTGCTCTCCCGTGCGTCGTATAGCCATTTGTCATGTTCTAATAGAGCACGGAAGCGATCCTCTGGCATGTGTACTTCTACACATTTAACTTCGGTGATGGGCATAGTTTCAAATATTTTAGGATCACTGTCACTGCATACAGCATATGACACTGGTTTGAGTCTGCGATGCATACGAGTACTTTGTGTAACATAAGCATCGTACTTTCTACAAAACTCGTCGACTTCTTTCATAGTTTTTCGCCAGGTTCAAATCCGCGGAATGTTTTAAAACGCGGAAAGCGTAGACTGTAGGTGCCGTCTTGATTCTGTGTCACAGCATCAGCACGGACTTCAACCAACTGACCAACGATACTAGCAGAACTAGCCCAAATGCTATCTCTAAGATCATCGCTAAACCCACTGCCCACATTGACTGTGATCTCTTTATCACCGTCGATTCCTGTACACACAAGGGCGCCCAAGCGTCCCAGATTTTTACCAGTTCCTTCTTCAACATCTACTACTCCCAGAGTTACTTCGATGAAAGGTTTCCATTTCATCCAAAAACTGGAACGTTTGCATTCGTAAGGTGCACCAAGATCTTTGATCATGATGCCTTCGTAGCCCTGTTCCACTGCATTGTCTGCATAGCGGCGCATAATATCATGCCCTTCAGCAGAGTCAAGATCCACAGTCAACCCTTTCATAATACGCAACGAGTCTGAGTCCTGCAGTGCACTTTGTGCATGTTCTAGAATAGAAATCCGATTGCGTTGTGGGGTGTTCCAGTGCCCACGTTCAAAGTCATCCATGGGAATAATATCAAACACATGATATACCATGCCTTCGGTAACAACATCGCTTTTGCGATGTGCCTGCTTCATAAGCGACTGAAAGCTTTCGCCTACAATTTCGCCGTCTAACACAAATTGTCTACCAATGTTAGCACCAGTCTGGAACACGCGACAGTTGGATTCAATTGCTGCTACCACTTGCGGAAAGTTGTTCATTGGCTTGCCGTTACGGCTGTACAGATTGACCACACTGCCTTGTACAACTGCAAGAATACGCACGCCGTCTAATTTGACTTCTAAGCGTTTGGTTCCAGTCATTTTAGATGGCTGTCCAGCAGAGTCTTTGGCTAGTTGACAACTAAACACAGGAATCCGCCATTGTGTTTTGCCCAGCACCTTGTTGAGTGTTTTTTCACTTATGCCGCAGCGCAGGTCTTTGATCAGCACACGTCGGCACAGTTGATTCCACTGCTCGCTATCAAACAACTGAGATACTTCTTGAATACGGTCACGAGCACGATGTCCTGTAATATCACGCTGGCGTAAGTTTTCTAGCATGGTCCAGAACACAGGCCAAGGGTTAGGTGCATGCGCAATACCTTCAGTTTCAGGCACTTGCCGAACTCCGAACACCAAGTAAGGATTGTAGGCTTGGTGGCAATTAAACAGAAAACACTGTGCGCTGGCACTGCCTATTGTTGCAGCAACAAGTGCTTTTTCAATCACAGATTCTTTGTGTAATCGACTATCAGAGCGTTCTAAGTCAGCAATCCAATCAGCTGCCACAATTAATCCTTCAAATCGGGTTTCAGTAAAATCAATTTCATTAATCATATATTCAATTGCCAGTGGTAGAATTTAATCTGACGCTAGTACAGCAACAGTGTGTTACCAACTAGAATTGTAAAAAACTTTCAAGCCCATAAACAGTTCAGCCCGTGCGTCACGAACAAACTTCAGATCTGTTGCTTGGTAGTGTTCGTCTGCGTGACTACCAAAAAAGAATCCTGTGGTGTTTAGTGCAGCCATAGACCCATTGTTGATATCTTGCTCAAGTTGGTCAATATCCTGCCAGGTTAATTCTAGCTCGATATTGTTAAAATTAGAATCATCAACTGAGACTAGGCTGTTTTTGGCTATCCATAAGTTACGCATCCAGCCTTGGAGATTAGGATGCTTGCGCCACCAAGCAAGGTCTCGAGGTTTGCCTGTATTGGGCTGAGTGTCTTGGATACTATCCTTATACGCACCTGCTTTGTGTGCCACATATGCAAATTGGTCCAGTCCCATATTAGCTCCGTAGACTTTGGATTACTGACATTGCGTCAGGGTACGAATCCATAGCAGCAACATCTTGATCCAGCACTGCCAATGCAGCACATTCCATCAAGCTGAGTCCGTAGCACACATCATCTGTGCCCACAGTTGCCATCCAGTCCCGGATGTCTGTGGCATTGTTCAAGCTCATCATAATACGAAGGTCAATTGATTGGTACTGATCAAAACCTAATTTGCTGAAATTTATTTTGTTTTTGCTCATTGTGTTCTCCTTAAGCCACCATGGTCCAGTAAGCAATCAACGGCACTGCATACACTGCTACCGCATGTCCCAGTTGAGTTGCAGAGTCTTGTATTACAAATTTTCTGTATTCAGTGTTCATTTTGGATTCCTGTTTTGTTACTATACTGTTATTATAGCAAATAACCAATTTATTGTCAAATACAGGTAGTACTACTTGGGCACTACATAGTCCAGTACAATTCTGTACTCGGGTCACAGCTTCTTGGGGTGTTGTAGGACCTGCAACACAGCAATCCGTTGTTTAATTTCATTAACTTTCAGCATGATCTCTATCTCCAGTTGTTGTCTAGTGATTGTTCTATCAGGATCTATTATATCTTGAATCATATCTTACTTTGGTGTTGCACTACACAACAAAAAGGATTAATAGTCAACTAAAACTCGCTCTGCTGCAGAGTTATACTTGACAAACACAAGTTAGAATTTTATCTTATTGCCAATATACATATGATATGCAAATGGGTTAGTATCAAAAAGATTAATTAATATACAACCAGGTTGATTCCATACTAAACTTCTGTTAGACGGATTTTTAATATACTCCTGAACTGACTTGCATGGAGTTTCAGAAGGTTTGTATTCTATTATATTTGGCAAAATATTGTTGTTTATTCTTATACCAGCAAGCGATATACCTACTAACTCAATTGGTGTTGCATTTCCAGATAATACAAGTATAACTATATTAGGCATATATGTAAAAAATTCAATAGTTTCAATACCATTTTTATTTTTTTGTTCCAACGCTAACGGCTCAAAATTGGAGCCGTAGACTTCTAGTACCAAATTATTGTTAGTGTGTTTGATACTTAAAGTTAAAAGAAAGGTTTTGTGTTGTATCCGCATTGTTGCAATAATGTAAGAAGGGTGTTTGCGTGTTGGTGTCTCAGATACTTTGTATCAGTAAATTCCTTAAGATTGACTGTTTTTTCCAATCGTGTTCCCGGTAATATTGCCGGCAAGGTCAGTTGAACATGTTCTATTGTACTATTAGCAAAATCTTTGTGATCTATAAACCATTGCTTGACTGTTTCATAATCCTCAATTGTTTCTGTAGGATACGCTGCAATCATTAATAAATTTGTTTTAATTCCATACTTCTTAAGCATTTGTAAATGATGTTCAAGATCGATATTGTCAAAACGTTTACCCAACGCAATCCTAACACGAGGTACAATACTTTCAACTCCGGTTAATAAGAATCCGTTACTGCGTTTAATTAATTCAAACAGTTCGTCTTTATGCTGTTTTGCAGGTCTTACAATAAACGATCCTACCCAATGTATTTGTTCTATAGCAGTAACATTATCATTATAGTTGGCTATTAATTGCACGAGTTTTTTGAATTCTCGTAAGTTGCCATTACAAATACTACTAGAAAATTGAAATCTATAAACACGAAATGTATCTATATAATGTTGCATTTTTTCAAAAATAGAGTCAGCAGTGAGATATTGAAATTTAGTCCAAAATTCAATAACGTCACAAAATTCGCAAGACTGCACACACCCACGACTATCCACAATTGGCAACAATGCGTATTTGTATTTAAAAAATCTATAGTCAGAAAAATCCGGACTAGGCAATTGATTAAAATGTGCAACAGGGTGCCAACTGGTAGAGTTAACACCGGAATATAAAGTATTACCTTGCACGTATTCAATTAACGATATATCAGCATCGCCGGTAATGTAATCATCAATCAACCCTAATCTTTTAAGATTATCTGGAAATTTAAATAATGAATTTTCTAAAGTTTCTAGTCCTGGGCCACCGATTACGATCTTAACATTGGGTGCGTTCTGCCGCAATACAGCGCACAGCCATGAAGTAAATACCTGACTGTCTTTGGAAAAAATTGATAACCCAATAATATCTGGGTTATGCGATAGCAATTCTACTGAATAAAAATTCAACATCTCATTTAATTCAGTTACAATTTCATCATTTATTATTTGGTTATAAAAAAAATCAAGGAATAATTGTCTATTAGGATAATTTTGTATTTTATTGTAGATTTCTATATTAAGGTCGAGGCCAACGCAATTAATCCCAGCGGCCAATAATGATGCTTTTAATACAGCAGGTGCAGCCAATGGGGTATCTTCGTCGACAAATGGAACCGTAGTAATAACTACCTTAGGTGGCCTTAGTTGACTAGGATTTTTTATATTATTGTCGTAGTCTTTTAACAAGTTGTTTTTTTCTAAGTTTAATTTTTATTTTGCTTGTTTCTCTTGCTATGTATATATTACAGCACAAAACGGATTAATAGTCAACTAAAACTCTCTCTGCAGCAGAGTCATACCTGACAAACACTTTGCGCTCCTGTGTGTTGCCGTCAGCAACATAGTTCACACGGTAAACAAAAGCATTACCGTTGCTTAATCCCAGGAATCTGGCGCCAGTAAACGAATCTTGTTTATATCCAGCACTCTGTATGCCTCGAGTAAGCTGGGCTGGCAGCATATTGGATAAATTTTGTAGTACGTCTGCTGTTATCATTCTGCGTGTCCTTGTTTGTTGCTATGTGTTATTATACGATAAAACGGATTATTCGTCAATCTGCGCAATCAGCAGGTGTAGAATGATCTCTCTTTTTCTTCTACTTCTGCTTCAACTTGTTGCCACAGACTGTAGAGGTTAGTGCACAGTCTACGCTTCACTGAGTCGGGCAAGGCCAACGTCATGATCAACGCATCTACTTCGTCTATTTTGCAGTCGATTGCTTCTAAAATGTCTTGTGTCTGCATTGTGTGCTCTTGTGTTGTTGCTATGTGTATATTATACAATAAAACGGATTATTAGTCAATCTGCACAATTTTAGGGTTTTGCGCTCGGTACTCCCTGCGCAGCCACCAGCGATAACGGTGAAAATATGCTGGAGCATCGTAGTTGGGACTGTGACCTTCCCAGTTTTCTACTTCTGCGCAGTGTAACTCCCACATGTGACGTAACCAAACTGAAAAGGTCATTGCTGCTCCTTAGGCTGTTTCTAATTCTGCTAAACGACTGCGCAGTCGACTTACTTCAGTCTGCGCTTCTTCCATGGCCATTGTGATGCAATCTTCTGCTGTGCCGTCTGTTAAGACATCCCGGGCATCCTCGTACAGACAACCGCCCAGGTAGTGACTGCCCATCTCATGCCCATCCAGCATCACGCGCACTCGCAACATGAACCAATCGTATTCGCATGCATCAATCTTCTGACAAATTTCAGTAATGTCGTGTTCACTGCTATCAAAGAGCTGCGACACGCTGATGTCTTCCCAGGTCTTATCTACAATGATCTCAAAGCCAGAACGTTCGTATATCGCTATTTCGTCATAATGTTGCATACTGTGCCTTTTTGTGTTGCTAAGTGTATATTATAACAGAGTCCAGATTTTATGTCAAATCTGGACTCTGCTGTTAAAAAACGTGACCCACTTGCTGCTCGTAGTCATAAAATGCCACAAGCTCACTGCCCAGCAAGTACACACAGAGCCCGCCAATGTCCTCTTTTACATCTGCTCCTGTGACTTCAGCAACATAGTCATCTGCGTTTGTCTCGAGCGACTCTGCATAGTCTTCATCAGTGTAGTCAATTGAGTAGTTGGGTGCAACTGCATTGATTTGTGCACTTTGCACGTCTGTTAGTGTAAACATACTATACCCCTTTTTGTGTTGCTAAGTGTATATTATAGCAGAACAATCAATTTAGGGCAAATCTAGGTAGGTGTTGCTTCGGGCACAGTGTACGACCCGTCTAGCAAGTTAGCAGTTGGGGGAGGTGTTTCTGCTGTGTCTGGCACGATATTGTAGCCATTTATGCCTACGTTGTTTAGTTGAACTCGGTTTCGACCTTCACGCATAGCACCAATGATAGCTTGCCCGCTGGCACTGCTAATGTCCACAATTTCTTCAAAGAATTGTGCAGCTTGTCCTACTGCAACTTCGGTTCCTAAGTTAGGAATATTAGTGATCAACGCCAGCACTGATATTTGATCTCCTGCAGTCAAATCAGCAAAGTTGATTGCAGCTTTGCCTTGGTTGATTATTTCCTGGGTCGCATGAGTTGCCATGCTGATGAATGCATTGTTAAGTGTGACAGTGTCGGCACTCATGACACCTGCAACAGTTGTTATTTCAGCTTCAGCTAATGGAATTAATGTTCCCATTGCAGCTTCGGCATCGGCATATCCGCCTGCGCCTGGACCAGATGGTATTGTAATTGGTCCTGTTACTGGATCACCAAAAGACCCATCTACTGTGCCCAGCATATTGTTGTAGACTGCTGTGAGTGCATTCAACGTCCCGTCTGCAACTCTGGCCAACAAAATAGTGTTAACTGCGGGTAGTACACTGTTAGCTGGTGTTCCAGCGGCCGTTCCCAAAAAGTCAGTTATCAAAAAAGTGCCATCAGGTCCTGAACCGCCTGCTAGTGTGTCAGCATAAAAATCCACAACAGCAGCGCTTAACGGTGCAGCTTGAATTTCAAGATCAGGTAGATTTTTTAAAGTTTCAATGGTCATACTAGTATGGCCGCCAATCCAGGCAATGTTAGATTGTTAATACCGTTGACTTGTTGTAACTGGTATTGCAGTGCTTTGTTGGCCACTGCTTGTGCAGGAGGTATAATTTTGCCTAGCTCATCACACCCTGTTACAGTGGTTGCATTTAACACAGTACTGATACTAGAATTCACACTGCCGTCAGGACCGTATATCAACTGTTGATTGAATTTCAATGTTGGATAACTAGTGGGCAGTATTTTTGCTGGATCCAGTAGATCTGCCATGTCTGTGATATTAGGAGTGGTCACTTCTAGTACTGTTAGTACTTCAGTTAAGCATGTGCCTCCTACTATAGTCATGCCTTGATATGCTTGTTGCTGCAAACGATCAAATTGATTGCTAGTTAGTCCATTGGGGTTGAACAGGCTCTGTCGATTGTTGCTTACAAGATCGTCAATGTTTTGCGTATCTAATCCTGCTGCTCTTAGTGCAGCGTCAACGCAAGGCAAGGTACTTTTTCCGATGTTGGCTAATTGTTGCAGCAATGCAGCAGGCTCTCCAATGTGTTCAAGATCTGCTAGAGAGATTAAAAATCCCAACTGCGCAAAATCTGCGCCCAGTGCTGGCAATGCCAATGACACTTTGGTAAGATCAGCAGTGATCATATCATCTAGATTAGTGAAGGTTGGTCCTAGGTATTCGTTAGCGTTGGCTGCACTAGTAATGAATTGATTGACTAAACTTACGTATCCTTGGGATGCAGCGAATGCCTGTGAAAATTTACCAACATCACCATTGCCTAACTGTGTGTTTCCTACAGATTCTAAAAATCCAAGGAAACCTAAATTAGTGCCTGCAGGAAAAGGTGCTGTGCCTGCAGAGTTAACAGGGATACTGTCTGCCAGCGACGGGCATGTAGAACTGCCCATTGACTGTAGACTTAGTATAGTGGCATTAGACAAGTTAGCAGCCAATGCCAAACTCAATGTTGACAGCAGTGTAGCAATTGGAGCAATTGATTCGTAATCTTGCACTGCACCTGAAAATGCACTGTTAAGTTGGATACCTGTATTTTGCAGTAGGCCAGCGCCGCCAGTAAGCTGCAGTGGAGTTAGTAAACCTTCAGCCATTATGGTGTCCTGACATTTGGACTTCCGCCCGATCTAGGATGGCCGCATGTGTCTGAATCTACTGAAGTACGAATAATAGGCTTGCCGCCTGCTCGCACTTTGCCCGAACCTCCTGATGTGACTGCAGAGCAATGTTTTGCGCAGCCTGGAGATCCACAACAGGGATGTGGTGTTACAGATATACCAGGCACAACCACAGCTCGACCATTTATACGCACGGACGCAAGACCACTGCTGGCCACTCCTCCTGAGCTATTAGTATCTCCTTGTCGTTGTACTGCTGGCATGTTATCCTAAAATCAATTTCTTAACAGGCACCTGAATGCCTGTTGTTGCTTCGATATATTTCATCTTGACACCGTCTTCAGTCAAGCCATAAAAAGCAATACTAGCAATATTTAGCTTGATTTCTTCCTTGAGATCTGCAGTGAACATTGAAGGCATAAGCCCCAGGCCCTGAGGTCCAGGTGCCACGCTGACTGGGTCTTCGATTATAACCCAATTGCTGCCAACTTGCTTGACTTTGGTAATAAGTTCTTCTCCTGAGTTCAATTTAAAGGTGTAAACTTCACCAGGTTTTGCTTCAAGTTGCATTATGTTAGTTTCTTTTTAAGTTCAGTAAAGCCGCCCACTAGTTCTCCGTCAAGGAAAATTTGTGGTACGGTGCGGGCTGTTGGTACAGCTTCTAGTAGTTGTTCTCGAGTGTAATTGGTGCCAATTTTCTTTTCTTCGTAGTCAATGCCGCGTTGTTCCAACAAGGCTTTGGCTTGCACACAAAAAGGGCAAGCGTCCTTGGTCCACACAATTGCTTTCATCTGTTTTCTTTCTTGTTAAAGTATAGTGTCAATTACAGCACAGGCAGTGCTTCGTAGTCCAGCACATCACTCATTAGGCCAATAACATAGTTAGTTGACTCTGACTCTTGCAGTGCAGTTTGCTTCTTGCTGGTATCCACGTGCTTCATAAACCATGGAATAGGAGTGGTCTTAGGTGCTGGTTCTAAGTACTTGATACCAATCTCTTTAAGAGCGCCTACTGCAGTAAAGTCCACAAAGTCACGCAAGATATTTGCATTGAGACCAATGACTGGACCCATCTTAAACAAGTAGGTTGCCCAGTCTTTTTCTTCACGAATAACATCCAGGTACAATTGATAAACTTCAGCTTCGCAATCGGCTTTGGCTTCAACAAAGCGTGGATCTTCTTTGATCACCTGATTGATCAAGTACGCAGTCCAGCCTTTGTGTAACAGTTCGTCCTGTAGAATCAAGCTGATGATGTTGCCGTTACCGATGAAGATTTTATTCTCTACCATAGCCAAGCTGGTGGCAAACGATACCATAAAGCGGAACGCTTCTAGCGCATAGCTAGCATGTAATGCCATCCAGATTGCTCTAATATGCTCTTTTTCAGTGACTGGTTGGCCCAGTTCCTTGCGACAGTTAACCACGTGCAACTCATCGTAGTACCTGCCTACACTTGATGCCATGTCTACAATTTCTTTAGTGTCATGAATTGTGTTAAACACATCCTTAGGTACATTGTAGATGTTGCGTATAATATGACTGTAGCTGCGACTGTGGATATTAGTTTCAAAGAAACTCCAGTTGTACATCAGCGCTTCAACTTCTGGCAGCGAAACCACAGGGGTAAACACCTGTGCAGGTCCACGACCTTGAATACTGTCTAGTGCAGTTTGGCGTAACAAGTTGCTGGTAAAGATGTGCTTGACTGTGTCGCTGGCATCTTTGAAATCACTGGCATCTTTGCTTAAACTAACTTCTTCGGGTACCCAAAAAAAGCCACGTGCAGTTGTTTCATAATCTGCAACTTTTTTGTATTTTACTTCTTCAAAGCGTTGAATTGTTACTGGACCTTCGGGATCCAAGAACATTTTTCGAGACAGGTAATCTGTTTTGGTTGCTAAGTTATATTGTTGTTTTGACATATTTTAATTATCTTCTGGTACATACTTGATTATAACAGTTTGTACTGTCAAAATCAAGTGTTAATTTACTGGTTAGCAATCAATCTAACCAGCTGTTGCGCAGTAGCAGGACTCAGTGTCCAGCCCAGATGTCCGTGTCCAGTGTGGTAAAACACTTTGGAGTTGTTCTTGCTTTGTTGCACAATAGGCATCATGTCTGGTGTCATAGGACGCAAACATGCCCACGGTGAGTAGTCGTGTGTGTTAATTTTGGGAAAGTTTGTGTGTACCCAATCTAACAACGGTTTAATACGATCATATCGTATATCATAATTCTCACCAGTGAGTTCAGCTGTGCCAGCAACGCGGAATCTGCGTCCCAGTGTACTAGTCACAATCTTTGATTGGTCATCTAATAAACTAGTTTGCGGTGTGTATTTATAACTTTCGTCATCTAAGTTGATTGTGATACTGTATCCTTTAACTGGGTATACATCAATTGTATCACCTACAGTTTTAGCAAGTTCTACACTTCCTACACCACTGCTGATCACAATAGCATCGTAGAAGTCCAAGTTTTTTACGTGGGTTATTTTATCGCCAAACTTAAAGTTAACTCCGTATTTGGTTTTCAATACTTTAGACAGTTCGGTACAGAACTTATGTATATCTCCTACCCAGTCATCTTTGGTCCAAACACCGCCAACTAACTCGCCATCATTTTGTAATGTAGGTTCGAGCTCGTGCATCTTGTATGGAGATACTATCTGCCACTGACAACCATTTGCTTCATACAGTTCTGTAACAGATTCAGCGTCTGCAAAATATTTGTCGTCTTTGTAGAAGTGCAGGATACCCTTGTAACTCTGATCAAATTCTATACCTTCTTCAGCAATGATCTCTTTATATAGATCACGTGAACGCATACCCATCTGGATAGTTTCAGCAGTGTTCTTTGCATACTGG
>Ga0222644_1000462_pt1 | contig 12345 bp, 8 predicted proteins | sample AntAcemetagen291_FD_179800 | JGI IMG/M metagenome (GOLD analysis project Ga0222644, IMG submission 179800) | Saline water microbial communities from Ace Lake, Antarctica - #291 | ecosystem: Environmental > Aquatic > Non-marine Saline and Alkaline > Saline | place: Antarctica: Ace Lake | collected...
CAAAGCATAATCACCTCTAGTCTCTCTATATGCTGCTATTAAGCTAATCGCAGAGTAACGGGATAGTGTTTGCTTAAAGCCCATCTCGTAGCTAGTGGTCACACGTGGCTGTAGATTAGCATTAGGAAGCACACCTCCCTGATTTTCTTCCAAAAATTCATATCTATTAATAGGTGCGAAAATCAAACCATCATTTGGTCTCTGTGCTAGCTTATCATAATTAGCAAAAAACTGTGCTTCAGAGTTAATAGGAAAAGAGAACCATACACGAGGAAGTACATTGATTACTGGTTTATAATCTGCAAATGCAGATTGGTCTATATCCTCATTAGTACTATTTAAGAATGGCTGAATTCTACCACTCTTAGTAGACTGCTGTACTAGGTCTGGGCTAGCCAACTCTGTACCGTCTGGAGCATACCACGTATTACCATCTCTATAGCCTACTACTTCTCCCGGATTTTCTATATCATCTACATATACTACATAGTCGTCTTCTATATTACTAGGCACAGTGTAGTTCGTCAATAAATTTGAACCTCTATCACCGGACTCTATACTGGCGAGTTCACCTGCAGATTTAGTAGCGAAAAGAGAATATTGATCTTTAAGACCAAGCTGATTAGCGTCATATCTCTCCACACGTACACCTAATCTCAATATAAGGTCTTTAAACTGGAACTTGTCTTGTAACCAAATAGCACTGTATACTGGAGCGAATGAACCCACACTTCTCTGATCTAAGTCATTTACAAAATCATTAAAAGAGAATGCCTTACGTGTACGATTACCTAAGTAGTCATACCCAAAGTAAGACACCCTTGCATTACCATTATTCCAAAGGTCATTTGCACTAAACATATCGAGTGTAAATGTGCTTGGATCTAATGAGTTGATATCTATAAAAGAAGATTCTGTATATAAGTTTCCCGAAGCATCTCTAGCACCAGACTCTACAAGTTTAGCTCGTAAATTTCTATCAAATGTTTTTTGTTGATCTGAATCTACACGCATATCGTAACTTACAGTATCGGTAAACGTACCAAAATCATCATACGAGTGATTACCACCAATAATGTATCCATTCTCAGTCACAAAATCACGCTCGGTGATATGACTATTAGCCAGTTGTGGCATAAGCGTCCAAAGACCACCTGCACCTAAACTCCAAGAGCTGAATAAAGTCTGCTCGAAATACATACCAAACTGCAAATCGTGCGAATTTTCTAGATTAAGAATAGCTTCTCCTTGTGCATATGCTGCTATTCTCTCATTTTGTGACTTAGAATAATTTGAAGCACCTGATCCTGGATTAGACCAGAGTGAATAGGTAAGGTTAGGTGCAAATCCATTTAGTAACCCTAGATTTTGCTGTATATCTGCATCTGTTCTTAATGTAGTATTGGAATTATCAAAAAAGTTAAATAGGCTCTGAGTATATGCTGCTCGCTGTGGATTTTTATCACTTCTTTCGAAATCAATACTCGTATTGAAATCTGTTTGATAGTTAAAGTACCCTTGACGTGTTACAGTATCCCCATTTTGGTCAATGTGACTCGTAGGATCATTAATAAACTGATAAAATGGCTCTCTATTTGCAGTAAATTTCCCTATGTATCCATAGTCGAAGAAATTTTCTTCGTGGAGTGGATTTACAGTCTCTCTCCAACTACTCTGATAGTCTAGACGTATGTTATAAAATGCATCTGAGAATAATGGTTTCGCTTTTTCTTTATCATCTTCACTCGTACCACCTAGTCTTTGTGTGAATTTCAAATAAGTCGTAAGTGTTTGTTCCGTACTGTGACTATATTCTCTATAATTCATAAGAGATTGTGTATAGTTCCAGTTATTCCCTTGATTTTGATTGAATGAACCAAACATACTAATTGTAGTATTCTTATTAGGTAGATATTCTAATTTGCCTTGCACATTACCAAAATAAGAAGCAACATTTTTTCTTGCTTTAGTCACCTCTAGATCATCTTGAGTAAGAAGCAGTGAACGGTAGATATAATCTGTTCCATTTGGATTTTCCGTGATAGGATTTGCTTCTAAATCATCAAGCACATCTGCCTTCACACTATAATAACCTCCAGCTCCAGGACGATTATCTGCATTGTAATTTAAATTAGCAGAGAGTTGATACCCTAATGCTACATATTCTTTATTTCCTCCTCCTTTATTTTTAATCCAAAGTGGGCCTAGTGCAGAAAACTCTGCCTGGTTAAAGTTATATGGATCAAATGGACTTGACGAAATAAGCTCGAAACTACGACGTACGGCACGTGAGGGGCCTTTTGTAGTAATACTAATCGCTCCACCCGTAAAGTCACCATACTGAGCTGGTATACCAGACTGTATAATATCTATCTGACCTTGAGAAGATTGAGGTACATTAGGTCTGCCGCCTAATACACGCACACCATCTACAAAATAAGCGGTAGCATCTGTTCTACTTCCTAAAAAGGATATTCCTCCTCCATTGGTCTGGTTAGCACCAGATGCAGTACCTGCGATAGCATTCAGATCTCTAGTAGGAAGCTTGGCTATGTCACCACTAGTCAATGTCTGAGTATTTTTATCTTTTTCTATGAGCGGCCTACCAGCTCTTACTACTGCTGGGCCCAGTTGTGAAATCCCACCTTCTTCTGCAGACTGCTGACTCATCTCTATATTGAGGTACTTAGTACTATTAGAAGACACCTCTACATCAATAACTTTCTTATCTTGATAATCAAGATACTTCACTGTAACGCTGTACGTACCTGGATCTAAGGCATTAATAACGTACTTCCCTTCATCATCAGTGTATGCACCACCCTTACGTATACCCTCTTTTTCAAGAAGTATAGTAGCGTAGGCAATTGGGATTTTAGTTTTGGCATCTGTAACCTTTCCTTGAAGCTTTCCAAAATTGGACTGAGCGTAGGATGCGGCTGCAAAAAAACAAACCAATATTACTGTAAGTGTTTTTCTCATATACTTTGCTTTTACACGTTTTTTCGAACTTCAATATTTGCTATAAAAATGCAATTATTCAAATTAATTTTACCTAAGGGCAAGTTTCAGTTCACAAGTGGGAGTCTATTATCCCACTTTAATATTTTATCTGCCAGCACTTCTGCTAACATTATATAGGCATCTTTGGTAATCCCACCAATGTGCGGACTTATCATAACTACTTTACTATCTGATAGATACGATAGGTTATTTCGTTCTTCCTTTGTATAAGTATCTAGTTTCTCATTCGGTAAAACATCCAATCCAACACCCAATACTTTACCACTTTTTATTCCGTTTATCAGTGCAGAAATATTTACTACAGCACCTCTTGAAAGGTTTAATAATAGGATTGATTTCTTCATTCTCTCTATAAATTCATCATTTACCATGTTCTGAGAATTATTTGTGAGTGGTACATGGATCGTCACGATGTCTGAGTGATCTTGTAGCTCTGCTAAATGCACTTCTTTGATCTGTGCATTCCCAAAACCATTTTTGTATAAATCATAAGCAAGTATCTCACATCCAAAACCTACTAACAACTCAGCTAGTCGAGATCCTACATTGCCATAGCCGATAATACCTACCGTGAGGTTTCTTAACTCTCTGCCTTCATTACCTCTCCTATCCCACACTCCTTGGCTGATCTCCCTATCTCCTTTGTATACATTACTCAGAAGTGCAAGCATAGTACCGACAGCCTGTTCAGCTACCGCATTTCTATTGCCCTCTGGGGCATTGATGCAGTGTATCCCATGAGTAGTAGCATAATCCACATCTATGTTATCCATACCTGAACCTAGCCTAGCTATAAGTTTCAGCTTAGGAGCTCTATCTATCCAGTCAGCAGTTATATTTAACTTACTACGCATCACGAGTATAGTGGCCTCTTGCATGGCATCCCAAAGAACGTCAACAGAAATAGTAGGCACATACTCTATAGAGTAAGCCGAAAGCTTACTTATAAACGAGGGGTGCACGTCATCTATTATTAGTATGTGATGCTTCTTATTCATTGATTTTTTTACGATGCAAATATGTGTTATTCCGTTTGATTAAAATGTACTTCTTAGTGTCACGCTTAAGTTTCTTGGGGTGCCAAAATTATTAGGACTGTTCTGCTTTAAGTTATAGGAATATACAAATGACTGTGCGTTTAATTCGTTTTTAACTTGTTGCTGTCCTTGAGGTGATGCAAGATATCCATCATCAGATGCAGATGCCGAGTGAGCATACACATTATATATATTTATGATATTCAATAGATTTCTCGCGTTTACTTGTATTACAAACTGTTTTTTTCTTACTATTAATAACTTGCTTAAAGCGAGATCTAAAGAATAATTCCACGGCATTCTAGACCCAAACGGATTACCATCTATCTGACTGCGACTAGCTACTCCTAAACTCTGAGCTTCCGGTACAGCATTAGCCAATACTGTGAAAGGAGTCCCACTCTGAGCATTGGCGAAGATACTTAAACTCGTATTACTCAGAATACCTCGCTTGGTAATCAGCATATCAGATAAATCAAAACTAGCATTTGCATTGATTTTATGTCTGATGTCATACTCTAGTGGGTACAAGCTTCTTAAGTTTGGCTGACCTGCCTGAATGAGTGCAGATGCCGAATTAGCATTAGACCCAGTACCATCAGCAAACTGGAGCAGATAGCTCACCTTAAAGGTGCTATTTTTCTTCGCTAATACATAGTCCGCTCTAAATGATTTAACGGTAGAGAAGTCTTGGTTACTATAGGTTGTATAGCTCTGAGGATACGCATTTTCAATACGCACTAAATTAATATCGTCTTTTATCTGAGCATAGCCTACTCGTATATTTAGTATGGAGGCTAGACCGAGCGTCTGCTTATATCCAAACTGGTAATCCGTACGTTTAGCGGCCTTCAGATTAGGATTAGACACAACACCTCCAGTATTAGCCTCAAGGAAGTAATAGCTGCTGATAGGAGCAAATGACTGGCCGTAACTAGGTCTCTGAGCAAACTTATCATAGTATGCGTAAAACATAGAAGTAGAGTTCACAGGAAATGAGAATGACAGTCTTGGTAGGATCAAAATTTCAGGACTATAGTCCTTGAAAGACTCCTGAGATACCTGCTGACCTTGAGGATCTACTAAGTAAGGTTGTATTTTACCAGAATTCGCTGCACTTGCTAGAGAAGCACCACTGGAAAGTTCTTCACCCTCTGAAGAATACCACTTTGATCCAGTTCTATACCCTACCACTTTAGTAGGACTATTCACATCATCTACGTATACTGCGGCATATGGAGATATAGTAGTAGGATGGCTCACTGCTGCACCTGCTAATAGGTCTGTCTCAGCTACAGTTTTCACTGGGTAAAGTGAATACTCATCTCTGAGCGTAAGCTGATTAGCATCAAATCTCTCTATACGAACACCCGCTCGTATCTTTATTTTCTCCAAGACGAACTTATCCTGAAACCAGATTGCAGCGTATGAGGGGGTATAAGCATTTATAAGCCTTTCATTGGTGTTTTGCAAAAAATCACCCAATCCACGCTGTCGTTTTAATCGCTTCCCCGTATGATCATATCCAGCATATGACACATAGGTATTCCCATTATTCCATAACTCATCTGCAGAAAACATATCCAATGTAAATACACTAGGATCAATACTATGGATATCTATAAAATGGGCTCCCCCGCTATTATAACCGTTACTTGCTGAGACCATAGCTCTTACATTCTTATCAAAAACACCTTGACTCTGAGTATTCATATTTCTGCTGTAAGTAACCGTATCTGTAAACAGGCCTTCACTGTCATAGCTAAGCACTGCACTATTTTTATCAAACTCTCCTATATGCGTATTTACGAGCTGCGGCATAAGCTGCCACAGCGTGTTGGCATTCAACGAATAGAAAGATCTATGTCTCTGCTCATAGAGCATTCCTATCTGAATATCATGCTGCCTATTTAAGCTGTAATTGGGGTTTACAGATAAGTTTACGATGGCATTTAGGTTTATTTTTTCATAATCTGTTTTTACATAATTGCTTATTACTGTACCGGGAGCATACCACATACTGTTAATCACATTTGGATTTTGTCCGTTTCTAAGTCCTTGGTTAGTAGACAGATCATTCATTGAGTTTATGTCATAATTACGCATTACATACGTATTTATGTCTGCTCTTTCTGGGTTTATACTGCTTGGAGTGAATACTAAGGATGTATCTTGATAACCCTTTAACTCTTGGTAGTTTTGTATTATTACCTTATTGCCATGCTGGTCTGTCACCTCATGGGTGGCATCTTTTGTCTCATATATATCCTGACCTCTTCCTATGAAATTTCCTATATACCCGTAGTCAAAGACTCTATCTCCGTACGTTGGATCAGCAGTTTCGGTATTAAATCGCTGATAATCGGCTATGACTATATAGCCTATTTTGCTTATAAGACTGCTGTCATACGTATACTCTCCTTTGCTATTGTACGGTCTCTTAAGCGTATGACTTACCTGAGCACTGAGCTTCGCAGTGTGTGAAGTAGTTACTGGATTATGAGCACTATTTAACAGACTATTACTGAATGAAAACTGCTGCTGTCTTCTATACTGATAAGATGGTTCCACGCTGAGCGTGACATTCTCATTTGGTTTCCAAGATGCTCTTAAACTGCTATACACGTTATAGAGAGACGCATTAGGCCTCGCCTTTTGCTGCTCAAAGTCTTCTTCACTAAAGCTATTGGGTAAGGTAGACTCTAGTCCTCCCGGAAATATTATAAAAGGGTTATTTGTCATCTCGCTCCTACTGGACTCTTTAAGTATATAGAGATCTACTACACTTGGGTTAGGGTCTTTTTGATATTCTACAAATAGGCTGTGGGTTATCCCAAGCTTGGTTTGTCCATTATTCACTATCAGTGGTTTATACAAAAAGGTCTCTAGGGCATTTTGATGATATGCATTAAAAGGACTGCTGCTCCTAAGCATCATTTGACTCACAGAAGTAGTATCAAGCCTATCTATTGAGGTAAATTCTATCAATCCACCTACAAAATCTCCATATAAGGCTGGCACGCCTACGGAGAGTACTTTTACTTGACCTAAGTTAAAAAAGGTAGGCTGAATTGGACCTATTTGACTCACGTTATCCTTAACTATACTGGTTTGCTCTGGCCTCGCTGTGCTAAATTGAATTTTCCCGCCTCTAGTAGTGAGTGAAGGATCATTACCGATCAAATCAAGCACATTCTTATATGGTCCTTTGATAAAATCCTGAGGTTTAAAAGGCCTAGTCTCGTTTGGCTTTGGACCACTAAGCACCACAATGATCTTTTTAGTCTCTATTCCGGTAGTGAGTTCTAGCCTCTTATACAAGGACTGGCCAGCTTCTAAATACAGCGATTCTCTGAAGGTATCTAATCCTATATATTTTGCGGTAAACTGATAGTCTCCACTGGATAAATCTGCCATGACAAATTCTCCTTTTAGGTTTGTCACTAAAGCCTTAACCCTGACTCCATCTTTAATCAGGATAATTTGAGCTCCTGCTAGTGGCCCGTCCTCGCCTGTCACTACTCCTCTGATATCTGCAAACTGGGCATGTGCCAAGCCTGAGATTAAAAGAATTGAAAATGTAATTGATATGTATTTTCTTAGCATATTGATTAATTTGTTAATGCTAAGTTCGGCAATGAATTTTGTTATTCAAACCGTATTTTGACCAGTGTAGGTCTTTAGTAAACCACGTTTACTTTTGACTTGATGAACGTTAAAACTAGAAATATCAGCTTATTTGAGGTAGGGTAATATTAGACTAACGTACGGTTGAAGTGGACTTTTTTGCCCAAAAAGAGTTCTGCTTCTCTAAGAAACTCATCCGTCACATCTGAAAGGTGATAATCGTCTTCATTATTCTTAGTCGTAGAAAGTAGTCCTTTTTGCTCTAACATGGCCTCTACAGATTCAGCTATTATCTTAGGCGTGTGCAAGACTTTTAACTTATTATCAAAATAAGACTCTATCTGCTGATAGATAATGGGATAATGGGTGCACGCAGGTATGAGCAGTTGACAGTTTTGAAAACCCTTAAAATACCTGTCAAATACCGGGAAAAGTACATTCTCTTCTAAAAACCCATCTTCAATAAGAGGCACAAGCAATGGTGTAGCCCTTGCGGTGATTTGGAGATTCCCGTTTAACAGAGATAGAGCTTCATTAAACATCCCGGAGCTTATCGTCTTTCGAGTACCTATGATCCCTATATTGGTATATTTCTGCTGTGTGGCTATAAGATTTACTATAGGGCTAATCACCTCTATTATATCCTCTAACGCATACGGTAGGTTGGGAGCTTTATTAATCACTGTAGTGGCACTATTACACGCTACTACCAGAACTTTACAGTCTTTGTTCTTCAAAAAATGAGCTATAGCCAGTACATAAGAAATAAGAGCCTCTTCGCTCTTATCTCCGTACGGTAAATGAGCAGTATCGCCGTAATAGACAAACTGCTCATTTGGAAGTTTTTTTTGCAGAGCTTTCAGTATGGTAAGTCCACCAAGCCCTGAATCAAAAACGCCTATAGGTTGAGACGCTTTGATACTCTTGTTATTTAATACCTAATTCAGCCTTCACTAAAGGCATAAGATCATACGCAGTATCACTGTATATAATGCCACTACCTTCTGTAGTATCCATTACATAAGCATATCCGTTAGCTTTAGCCACCTCACTGATGGTTTCCTTCACCTTAGCTAGTAATGGACTAAGAAGCTCTTCTTGCTTTTTTTGCAATTCTTCTTGAGCTCTTTGGTTGAGTTCTTGATACTGCTTCTGTAGGTTTTCTACTTCTTGTGTCTGAATCTCTTTTAAAGTCTTAGATACATTGGGATCATCTAAAATCTTCATTAAAGCAGCATACTTGATCTTCGCCTCTTTTTCTTTTTCGGAAAGAATTAGTTGCCACTGCTCCTGCTCCATCAATAGTTTTTTCTGAATACTATCTGCCTGAGGCATCGCTTCTATCAAAGCACTACTATTGATATGAGCTATTTTAGTTTGAGCTTGAGCACCTACAGTACCACATAGCATTAGCATTATTACGATTGCTTTTTTCATCTGTTATTTATTGTTTTGTTGTTTTATTGTTTTATTGTTTTTTATGTTTACCAATAATTGTGATTTTGATTACTTATCTCGGGGGTAAGTCTTCGTCATCATAGTCTTTAGACCCTGGAGGCAGATTATTGTCATTTCCGTTTTTGGAAGGTACTACTCCTAGCTCTTCTAGCACTTCATCGCTTCTATCATACTTTGGGTTAGATACTAGCATAAGCATGTCACCACTTTTATCAAAGATAAAATCTAAACCATTCCCCTTAGCTACTTTATTAATAGCTTCATACAATTTGTCTTGAAGTGGTTTGACGAGCTCAGAGCGTTTTTTAAATAGTTCTCCCTCATACCCGAACTTATCATTCTGAAACTTCTTTGCAGCACGCTCCTTTTCTATGATTTCATTTTCACGCTTTGTTTGCATGTCCTTAGTAAGAAGGACTTTCTCTGCTTGATACTGCTTATAGAGCTTATCTATTTCTACAAATTTTTCATCCACTTCAGACTGCCACTGCTTACTGATCTCGTTTAGCTGAGTCTGAGCAGACTTATATGCTGGCATCTGTGATAAGATATATTCTGAATCTACGTATGCAAATTTTTGAGCTAGCACTGAACTAGAAGAAAAAGCAAGAATGGCAAACAGTGTCGTTATTTTGATCATTAATTTCATGGTATGACTATTTTATTTTAGTACGTTTAATACACAAACCGTGCTAAATTGCTCAAAGTGCTGCAAACATATGAAAAAATGATACTCACTTTCATTTTAGAATAATTATTTCAATGCTTTATAATGTACCGTATTAAATACATCAATGTTTCAATTGGATCACTTCGGTAGTCACAGTATTACTCACATTGAGAGCTCTGTCTATTAGTTTCATCTCTAGTTTTATCGTTTTGGGCTCAAGAGATATCGGATTAGCAGGCAGATTTATCTGAAGCGTACCTGAGATAGATTTATACTTTCCCGTGGGAGTGATTATAGGAATACGCTCATGTTGATTTCCATATAAGTCTCCGTTAGATTTACGTAACTGAACGAAGCTATCGACGCTATTATTCACTAAATAGGTAACTGGAAAATTATGAGAATATGGGCTACCTAAATCGTAAGGTGCAGATGTATCAGCACTTGTAAGCCCTATATCACCGTCTCCATCTTGGTAGTAGATAATCACTTGTATGATGCTATCATTCCCCTCCAGGTCACTTAGTACCGTCACAGACTCCATAGCTATAGCAGGCACATCACTAAACCCTAAACTATCAGGGGTACAAGCCGCTAGCGTAGCACAAATCACTAGAGTGATTACCTTTGCGGTATATATGATGCGATTACCTAGCATAAAAACGATTTGGTCTGTCTCAGATAGCAATTTTAACACTATTGCCTTGAAAATATTTCAATATCAAGCTAAAAATAACGTAGTATACGCTGAATATTTACAATTAATTGATAAACAGCCCGAAAAAATTAAGCACTTTACACAAATTCCGTTTTTGCCTATCTCACTGTTCAAAACACATAAGATTATTACTGGCACCTTTAAGAGTGAACGCACATTTGAAAGCAGCTCTACCACAGGTACAGGAATCTCACACCATTACGTAAAACATCTAGCTGATTATCACACTAATGCACTGCGTATCATGACTGAGTCTGTAGGAGATATCTCTCAGTATGAGATAGTAGGCCTGCTGCCGAACTACTTGGAACGAAGTAACTCGTCACTCGTAGAAATGGTTACCTATTTTATGCGTCTCAATGGACAAAAAGACTCCTTCTATCTCTATAACCATAAGAATCTGTATGAAAGAATAACTGCATCTACCAAGCCGATATTACTGTTTGGAGTGAGCTTTGCTCTTTTAGATTTCGCAGCAGATTACACCATACATACGCCCATCATTATCATAGAAACCGGCGGAATGAAAGGCAGAAAAAAAGAAATGACCAAAGACGAAGTCTATGCTCAGCTACGAGCAAGTTTCCCTAGTGCAACTATCCGCTCTGAATATGGCATGACTGAGCTACTTAGCCAGGCATATAGTGATGAGTACATGAAATATACTGCTCCGCCGTGGATGAAGGTACTGCCTCGAGAGGATACCGATCCACTCACACACAAATATTCAGGCAGGTCCGCCGCTCTTAATATCATAGACCTAGCTAATTTACATACGTGCAGCTTCATAGCTACAGATGACATAGGAAGTATATATGAGGATGGTACTTTTGAAGTAAAAGGACGATTAGACCAGGCAGATATCAGAGGCTGTAGTTTGATGATTGATTAAATAAACTTTGCGATATACTTTATTTTTATGTTGCTTTGAATGATGCAATCCATTACCCAAACTAGTCGATCTCTAGCCATTTTATTAGTAGTAGCCACGCTATGCTTTGCTAGTTGTAAAAGCCCTGAGGACCGTATACAAGACTTCGTAGAATCCTATAACCTCGGTGCAGATAAACTTAGTAATACCGTAGTAGCATCCACTTCCGCCTATTTCATATCCAAGGATGACGTAGGGCTAAAGTTCACCACTAATAATGCGGTAGGAAGTAATGATACAGATCTCTACCTGAATGTACTCCCTGACCTAATAGCAAACCTACTGAGCACTACTCCAGCTGCTCAGCAAATGATAAAAGAAGGAGTCACTTTTAATATCTCATTTTTAGATAAAAACAATAGCACCATAAGCAAAATACGTGTGGATGAGCAAAAACTCAGTGAACTTCTAGCCAAGTCTAAAGAAAAGCAAACTGCCAACTCTAAGGCAGGCGACTTAAGCCACTTATCTGAAGACATAAAACAGATGCTGACTGTATTGAATGCTAATTTACCCTACGAAGACGTAAATACGGGTATCAAAATACTGCAGGTAAGTGTCATTAATACACAAGAGCTAACGTATACTGTAGAAGTACCTCTGGACCTGATTCCCATAATAAAAGGAGAAGAGGCAAAAGAAATGTTAAAGAATGAAATACTTAACTCCGAAAACTTCAGAACAGTAATCACTACTATGGAAGGGTTAAACCTAATTTACGTTAGATACTTATATGTAGGACCTCGTGGCGAAGTGGTCAATGAGTTTACACTTACAAAAGGGGATCTAATACCAAATAAATTATAGAATGAGGTATTAAAAGACTAAGCATCGCAGCAGTTACGGTTAATTACTGCGTGGCAGACAACCTGTATGTATG
>Ga0222644_1000473_pt1 | contig 11980 bp, 14 predicted proteins | sample AntAcemetagen291_FD_179800 | JGI IMG/M metagenome (GOLD analysis project Ga0222644, IMG submission 179800) | Saline water microbial communities from Ace Lake, Antarctica - #291 | ecosystem: Environmental > Aquatic > Non-marine Saline and Alkaline > Saline | place: Antarctica: Ace Lake...
ATCCAAATGATATCATGTCAAATTCGATCGAATATTATTTTGACATGCAACCAAGTGAGTGCATTAATCTGCCAGATTCTCCGGGCAATATGTTGGTGCAACCATATACGGTATCGGGTCTCGCGTCTGGTGCATCTATTACAGTCAGTGTGAACCCCACTACTGCTAAAATAAAAAAAAACTTACGATTGATTGGTAGTGGAGAACCATACATAAATGGAGACACAGTTTCGTTTTATGATATATGTGCTTCGAGCTCGTATTCGGGTGTAAATCTGTACTTCATTTATTACGGACCGATTAGTTATACAATTTATCTTACCACGGTGCCTGCTTAAGGTCCTAATTCAGGGCCTACTCCAACGCCTGTACCGGGTGGCAATTGCCAAAACCCGCCTGACTGTGGTGGCAGGCCAGGAGGATAGTGATGTACTAGGTGATTTTTTTTATATTAAAATCGACCGAGTCCTGTGCTCTCAGTAGCCTTGCTCGTCGCACAGGCGATAGCACGTCTACTTCGTCAAGTGAGCGAAAATAATTTGTAATATACGCTAGCAGTCCACTCGCACACGCAATCACGCTCACGTTTACAATCGCCTGCAGCGAAAGACTGGTTATGTCATCAATTACCTGGCCCGCCACTACTCGTACCGTGTGTTCGAACGCAGTCAACACACTCACGCGCGAGTCGTCTGCGATCATCATGTGTGCCTTGTCGCAAAGTGTAAATTCCTTAGACAGGTGAGTAGTGTCCTGTTTACAGATTTCTACAGTCCAGGTCGCTTCCTGCATGCGTCGCTTTTGATTGGCCACGTTCGCATTCCACTCTATTCCGAGTTTGGACACGATCCATAACCAGGCCAACGCCGTAATCATCGCTAGTACTATCACCGACGTCGAACTCTTTTGCGACCGCATGTCGCCGAATTTCGTTCGTCGCGATCCTGCGGAGGAACATATCAGGCCAAGCATAAATATACAAAGCGTGGTTAAGCGTACCTTGTCGTTGACCTCGAACGACACGAGTAAGGCTCGCAAGGTTTTCCACGAGTTTAATAGGTCGTCCCTGGTCTTACCTCCTGTAATGACCACGTTTCCATCCTGGAATGCAAGAATCTTAGTGTGCGGAACGCAGCCCGCCAATTGGTTTTGTTTCATGAATTGCTGCGCCCAGCGTTTGATTTGGAAACGCATTCCAGGAAACAGCTCGGCCGAGTACATGACGGTAACGTCGCCAGAGCTGCGCATCCATTCGTATGCGCGGCGAAGCGAGATGCCGTATCCGAGATGCGCCGTACCCACGATATTTTCAATCTTGACGTCTAGTAAGGAGGTAAGTCCCGGTTGCATGATGGCACTCACCATTTTAAAGATCTGCGTGACCGCTACGCACGCCGAAGCCTCTGACGGTGCTCCCGTGCACACGATTTTTCCACTCGCAAAAAGCAATGCGGTGGATTGAGGATTCATCAGACGAAGTTTCGCCGCCGCGAAACTGCGCGGGTCGAACTCGGCATGGCACCTCCATGCAATTTCTTTAAGATCGAGACGACAGCCAAAAAAAGCCGTCGCCACACAATTCTTAATGATCACCGGCGAGGGCCGGTGCTCGACTCTGTAGCGGTACAAGTCACTCGTCGAATCTATAGTGACTGTGTTATCCGCATCAATGTCTATACCAGCGTCCATCGTGCAACTCGCAACAAAGGTGGGGCACTTGGTGCGTATAGAATCTGGCACCAGCGTCAATATGAAATGCAAGAAACGGGCAGCGCGTATGGCGGAAGTGTTCATTAACGCGTGTGGAGGCGAAGGTCCGGCCGGTATCCTCATGCTCGCCGGAAAACCGGTGCGCGTGGATTACATTAAGAAAACCATGCGACAACTGGCACGGGACCGGCCGTGTGGTAACACGATTTTCTACAAGACGTTGCCCGTCAATCTTGAGGCTTGGATACGGTCGCTGTGCCTCTTCGACGTGGATACGTACGTTCCGCGGTGGTGGTCGCTAAAGCATGCGCGCTTTCACGAATCAACGCGCAAGGCGATGTGCGTTCGCTTGGGTTTGTGCAATAATGTTCCTGAGGCAGAATCAGTTCTTGCGGACTTTGCCCTCAGCGCCCAGCACAGTGGAATGTGCATCGAACGCGTCGATCTGCAAACGATGTATGATGCACGTAACGATAGTTCTGCTTCAGGGAAATTGTCGCCAATTTCAGAGTTTACAACACCGAGATGTTGGCTGCAACTGTCCGAAAAGACCGATGAGGCGATAGGACGTAGCGTTCAGATTCGCCCGAACGCATCGCTCGAGTACGAAGAAATTGTTGGACTTCTGCATCGCGGTGGTCGTGTCACGTGCGTAGGGACATATCGAAACGTTATGTTCACGTTCCTTTTGGAGCCCAATTCAGATATTTATAAAACGTACAAGCATACGACGATCAACTATTTACAGCAAGTCGTCGACGAGTGTGACAAATGGCCGTTATGGACCGTCGAAATGGACTCTCCGACGTTTGTCTTTAAGACGCCTCTTCTTGGAGTTGACGTGCGCATCACCGCTGCGCACAGCATTCGTCTTGAGACACTCCTTTGCATCGACATTGTGTGTGATTCTCGAGAAAAACATCAGACGTTTGAATTGTTGGTGAAGGCGATTATCACATCAGTTATTAAGCACAAAATTGGTACCGAATCCGCTAAAACAGTAGCATCGTTCGATATTAAACAATTCCTCAGTGTCGCGGGCAAACGAAAAAGAGAACACGGGATGCATGTACCAGAAAAATCAGAAGAATCGATATGGCGTGGAAGGTCCTTTATTTCTGAAAACGAACACATTCCCGTGAAATGCAGAAATGGATGGATCATGTCTAATGGGAAAACGATTGAAATCCTAGACACTGTCGTCAATCAAACCGTGAGATCTCGCAGGCGCTGGCCTACAAATACGACGAGGTGCACCATGTGTCCGCCCTTGCACCCTGATACCAAAAAAAGAGAAGCTGAACCATGCGCGTCATCGTTTTGCAAAACGGCATTCCTCACATCGGACAGTTTTACACATTTCTGTTTCAAAGACGGACAAAGGAAACGTCGAGAGATTGACAAGTTTAAACCATTGTTCACGGATGATGCTCTCAACGAGCTTGCCTGTCATTCTGATTTTGAGCCCTAGGTAACTTTTTAATATGTGTATCTGTGACTCTCGCATTAGATGTCGTGCAGGCTCTTCGTTCCGTCGTGCTGTATGCAGTTGGATTTTTAGCACATTTCGAGGAGAGTGATTTAGCATCCTTTAGGGCCTTTAAGGCTCGAACGATGCTCGAAGCATCGCCGGGGCCAAAAGAAGAGAAAACGGCGCTAGAGTCGGTGTCAGTGGTGGTATGACTATAATCTACAGACATACTGCTCGCAACGCTCAGCAGTGTAGTCGTTTGTTATATACGACATGAATACATTACTTTCAACGCTCGCACTTACAACTCCCATAGATCGGGCAGCCTGCCCGATCTATAGCTTTTTTTCAGGCCTCGTTCAAGTTTGGTCACGACCGGAATTCTTTTGAAAAAAAGTCATAATCTATGGTCGTCATGTCATCACTATAGATAATCACTTTTTTTTCAGAATTCCAGCCCCGGCCAGAATCGGAGGAGGCCTGAAAAAAAAGCTATAGATCGGGAAAAGGTCTATATCTATAGTAGCTGAATGGTCGTAGGTCAATCTTGTGTACGCCTGTCTCTACGTACAAGACGCGCGTTAAGAGAGCGAAGTGTGTATTGTAATATTTATAATTACAAACGAATCGTTTTAATTTCATCTATAGGGTATCCATTACTTTCGGCGAGCTTGTCAGCGTTGAATATGCACATCACTCAAAACAGTAACGACAAACTTAAGCTTATAAATGATAAATATGTGAGGCGAGCGTATCTTAAGGCTGGTCGCAAGCTTGTAATCAGCCAAACAAGTTACATGGAGCTCGTCAATGCGTTTAAGGAAGTGCGTCCTCAGCTTGACGCGGGGGCATCGTGCGCAGAAGAAAAACAGTTTCTCGGTACTCTAAAGCTCTTTCGCATGCCACGAGACGTGACGAAAAGCTATCGTCCATTGCGGAAAATTCGTCAACGTCTTCGACGCTTCTACGTGGAAAAAAAAATACTCGAGGAGCGAATAAAAATTTTATTACAAAGGAATCAATAAAGGGTGCAGTTCTACAATATCAAGCTCACTTTTCTCTGCACGAACAAACTTACTTTTGGAACTAAGAATCGATGATGGTAAGGACAGCGGCAACGGCAACGACGGCGGCGACGGCGGCGGCGACGGCGGCGGCGGCGGCGGCGGCGGCGGCATCGACGGTGGCGGCGGCGGCGGCAGCAGCGATGACAACGACGACGGCGGCGGTGGAGACGGTGACGACAGAGGCGACAGAGGCGACGGCAACGGCGGCGGCATCAGTATCGCCCTGTGCATCTCCAAGAAAGACGTTTGAAGTTTTCAAGTACTCAAAGGACACTATGGTTCCCGGAGCACCGAAACGGAAAAAATCCAAAGTGACATTTCATGACTCATTGCCGTCAATCAAGAAGACCGCCCGGGTTCTCTTCGAATAAAAGGCCTCTCAACATGAAATGCTTTGTACTCCTCTGGGGATACTTCGTAACCAGTCATATTGAATTTCGGTTTGTCATAGTTGCGTGCAGCTTCAATTAGCTCCATTGCCACTCTCCAAGTGTCATGTACTGGCTGTTGCTCTGCTAGGTCTAAACCAGCTTGCGTAATTACGTGATTGCTCATGTGTCTATAGAATTCACGAATATTTCGAGAGAAAGACGTATCAATCATAAAATCCAAGTTTTGACATAAATCGTAAGCTTCTTTATTGCCGTCTTCGCGTGTCGATTTAGGTTTAAATGTATGATCTTTGATGGCTTTTACGAGTTGTGCGGTAAGTTCTTCTGTTCCTTCGCTCATTTGTGTTGAAGGACTTTTTTTGAAAATCTGAACAACGCTTTTTAGTGCGCAGCCAATATCCATACTCTTTCGCGTATGTGCAATTTTAAAATCGGGTTTATTTTCGCAACCTTCTACTTTAATTAGGTCGTTATATGTTTGGATACATTCGGATGTATTGTCTCCTTTCATCTGATCTTCTTCTTCTGTCCGTCGATAATCCTCTTCTGACCGTCGATAATTCTCTTTTCTCCGTCGCAAATTCTCTCCTTCGCGTCGCAAATCCTCTCCTTTGCGTCGCAAATCCTCTTTTTTGCGTTGCGAATCCTCTTCTTCGCGTTGCAAATCCTCTTCTTCGCGTTTCAAAGTCTCTTCTCTATATCGTTCCTGTCTGTGTTGATCTTTGAACGCATCTGACATATCGTTCGCCATTATATTGTAGAGACAGATTCTCGTCGATTTGCGCGACGTATATATACCATCTACAGGGTCTGCAAAATGGGTGACCAGGTGAGCACAGCGATCAAGAGGGTGTGCAACAATACATGCACGACCGTCGCTGCACCAACAATCAAAGTTTTAGGTGCACGTTTACGAAGGCCATCAATAGGAGAATTGAAAAGGTTTCAATTATCGAGAAAAACAAATTAATGGCCGAACAAAGGAAGGCACGATCCGCAGCACTTGGCGCGCGCACGCGTGAGCGCAATCGAGATTTACGAGGACCCAGTACGCATCGCTCTGCGCGCGAGGTCGAAGCAGAGCGAGAGGAACGTGGCTGCAAAACGCTCACTCAAGCGTACGCTGGTGTGCCCAGTCGCAGCGACTTTTTGAAGAGAGCTGATTTGTTTGAATATATCGGAACAACAGATAGGATAGAACGTGCGTTTATAGTACCGGACGATTCAGTGGATGCGCAGGGTGCGACACAGCTGTATTGGTATCGTCGGAATACAAGCGTGTCGCTCCCTCGGCAAGGAGAGTCGTTCGCAGTTACAACTATTGAAGGCGACAAGTATACAGTGACATCTCGAACGAATATTGCTGCTGAAACGAGAGTTCATTTGAAAGGTACCGCGCATACGCGGACGTGTACGGGAGAGGCTATGTTTATCGTTGCGCGTGTAGTATAGAAAACTCCTATATTTCGAAATTTTTCATTCGCCCCATAAACGACACGTGTGTCAAGGTCATCTTGTCAAGCGCCTCGGGGAGCGTATGCATAGATACAATAAATCCAGCATCCGCGACAAAGAAGAATCCCGGTGTGTTTCCGCTCAACCATCGTGTCTGTTCGGGAACAATGGCCTCGCCCACAATCAAAGGCAGAATCCGCGGGTCGCCCTTTGTGACCTTTACGCGTGCGACGAGATCAATGTGGAGTGCAGTGCCGCGACAAACGCCTCGAAGAGGTTCAAACTGTACATTAGTCCTAAACGATATCGTGTCGTCTTCATGCTCCGTGGCGATCATGTTCACCTGACGCAGGACTTTGCCGTCTGTCGTGGCTATCAACAGCGCGTAGTCTACGTTGAAAGTCGGAGCATCGAGACACCACTCTTGCGTGCGAAATCTGCGTGTCTCCTCGGACATGCGATCTGTCCAGCCTACCGGTATGTCTATCGATAGCTCTTTGGTCTCTGAGTCATACTGAGTGCGTACCCCGCTCGCGTTCCAATGCGTTGCCAGAACGCCCTGGCCGGTGAACGCGTCGTATAAAGCATCTCTGGCCGCCATGGTAGAACGAACACCTTAGCTCTATATAATAATAACTACTATCATCAGGCTCACTATACTAAGTACTAGTCACGAGCAAGAGCAAAACGCAGATGGAACGTGGGGTTGATATGCACATACGGTCGGTATATTCCTCCCAGAAATACGCACTCGTTCGTAACAGGCGGCTTCGGAGGCTGCGCGATGTCTGAACCTTCGCCTTGAGTGTTCGATTGGTTTTCTACAATTTCCGTCATTAGATAGATTCGTACCAAATGTGCAGGGTAGAAATGAATCGTCGAGTAGATTTGTTCTATTATATTTGTATTTAACTAACAATTAGCATATCGTCTAAAATGCCATGAACTCGTCATGCGATTGAATTTGGCCGAGTGTGAATGCGTTCATGAGCGAGCAATGTTCTTTTGTCCAGTTGCTTTCTCCCACAAATTGCTTAAACTCGTCGAAAGTAATGCAGGACTCCTCGAATGCTTGGCCTACGGAGATGTCCAGGTTGTCGATGTCCGAGAACGCCTGCACGACGAGGTCCTCCTGCGCGCGCGTCGTGATGCCTTTGAAAAGCTTGGCGAGCTTGCGACCGCAAAACCAAGGCCGGGTCTGTCCCAACATGGTGTCCTCATAGGACAGCAGGTTGACGCGGATGAACTGCATGTCGGGGTCCTCATCATCGCCGTCGTCCTTGCCGCTCGCGATGTCTTCGGCGGTGTAAGTGCAGGCAAACATCACCTGATATCCGCCAGAGATGCACCTGAGAAACGAACGCTTCGATGGAGTGAGCTGCATGGCCATTTTGAGATGCTGAGAAAAAGCGTGCTCGAATGAGTGATTGTGACGAAAAGGGTTGCCCAATCTAAGCCTTTATACTCAAAAATACGCGAGAGAAGTTTTCAGGTTGTGCAGTTGTGGTGCAAACATTCCGAGTAGTTTCTATATCTAATCGAAATCGAAAGAGCGAATGCTTGCATACGTAAAAGCCGCCCTCGTGGTAACAGTACACGTTTTCGCCATTGGACTTGTCGCAGTCAGGCAAGCCCCCAAGGGCATCGGCTCATGCGATACAATCTGGAGAGGGTACGAAGTCCCCGCGTCGACGATATCCCCCGACGTTGATGTCAGTCTTGTCGTTGCTCACTGCTCACGCGACCTATCATGGATCGGCGCATGGACAGAGGGATTCGCTTTTAAAAACGTCGTAGTGTACTCCACGTGCGGAGTTCCTGTTGTGGGTCTCCCCGAGGCATCTACATTGGTAATTCTTCCGGGTTCGGTACATTGGGCATATGTGTGGGTGTATCATGCTCTTTATATTCGCGATGACGCGGCCCTGACGCCGCGCGACGTCACGGTATTCGTGAGAGAGGGCTTTGGCGACAACAGTCTTCATTCGCGAAGTTTCTCTGGAATGCTCAACACGGCGAGGTCACCGAGACATTTTGCATGCGGTGCTGTGCCGCAACAAAGAAAACTCAATTGGATGCGTTTTCTGCCAACACCGTATGCGCACGCCGCGCACTCGGTGTGGTTCGTCGCGACCACATTCTTAGAGTATCGCTCGCCGATGGAAACAAATCAAACATTCGCCTCTTGGAGCACGGCGGTGGGCCTCGTTTCGACATCTCGAATCGTCCCCTTTTGTTCCGGTGGAAGCTTTGCAGTACACACTTCTGCGCTAACGCGAGTAGCAGTCAACGTGTTGCACAAGATGCTCGCATCGCTCTCTCCAGAGGGAGCTGTCGCCGAAACCGAATACGCCGAGCGCACGTTTGCCCGTATATTTTCGGTCCCGGTGACAGAGGCCCAGGCGAGCGATGTACTGGGAATGTCCGAGTCGGTGTGCGACGAAGCCAAGTCATCGTGTGCGTACGGAGAACTCTACGGATGTGATGTGAATAGAATTCATTTTAAATCATAAATCATTACATATTTCTATGGCTCTTCGTGTCTCGACGAGTCGGTATGTACTGTTCGTTGCAGCCGCACTTCTGGTTGCGCTCGTAATGAGCACCACCCTGCTCGCGACGTCCTTAGACAATTCCGATATCGACGGCATGGGTCACATCATCATAACCACGCTTCGACAAGAGAGTGACTTTGTTGTTGAGTGGATCAACTACAATCGGTGGATTGGATTTGACCATATTGTTATCTACGACCAAGACGATGACCAAACTATCTTACCCGCGCTACTGCGCGCGTTTATAGAAAAGGGGGTTGTGACCGTTGTGCCCTGGACACTTATAGGAGACCAGCCAGGTTCCATTAGTCACGGACTTCGTACGTTTGGTAAGTTAGCGACGAGCGTGACGTTGATGGACGGCGACGAGTTCCTTGTCCTCTGTGAGCATATTTCTGTGGACCAGGCGTACCGCGCGGCGGGTCTCTTCGACACCAGGCACGGATGCCTGCAAATCCTATGGCTTCCATTTGGACTTTCGGGCGCGGCGCACAAGCCGGGACCCGACACAGGAATCCTAGAGACAATCACGCAGAGGGCACGTTTGCCGTTTACAGGACACGCCGGAAAAGTTGTGCTTCGGGGCGGTTACTCGTTTTTATTCACGCAAGTGTACGGTAAACCGTACAACATACCACTCTGGCACAAGTGCGATGGTCGCAGAGAGTTCAACGCAAAGACGCTAAGCCCCAACGTAGTCCGTCTCAATCACTATATGTTTAGGTACGGGTTGGACTCGTTCGAAAAACGAGCAACGCGTGGCACATCCTTAAACTTTAAAGGGCAAAGCATGTTCAAAAATAAAACTATTTCTGAAAATATGGATGCATTTCCATGGCTAAAGAATCTAACGGACGATCGCCATCTAACGAACGTTGGTGTGGAATTCGCAGGTCTGCTAGACGCTGTCCCCAGTAGCGCTCGGAAGACCTCCGCCACTGACTGCGACAGGTTTGTCAAAATGTAATTCAGGAAGTTGAATCTCGCAATCGTCATCCTTAGTATACACGTCGCGCACGTTCGAAGCGTTTTTTGACGAGCTTCGAAATTCGTCGTAGAGAATCACCCCATCGAATGCTATGAGGTAGCCCATGATTTGCGTGTCTGTCACGTAGCTCGCGAAAAGAGCAGACGACGCCACCAGCAGTCCCAAATCCTTTGCGATGGCAAAAAGTCCCATTGCAACTGCTGACGTGTGTTCGAGGACCTTGTAGCTGGTGAGATTAAGAGCGAAAACAATAAAGAGATTGACGACGAGGACTCCAAACGGAAGCGTGTGCTGCGACCCTATAAAGTCTGGGAGCTCGACAACGACAAATACCAGCGCGAGGAATGCGCATGCGATCGGAGAGACATAGTACATCATGTCGACACTGCTCATTTTGGAAGCACCTAACTGCATGAAGCGTTGTGCGAGCACAACTCGTCCTGACTCGCACACGACGGCTGCAATCTGAAGCAAGAATCCAGTAATACTGAAGCTAAGTGTTCCTACGGAGGCGATACTGACACCGATGCAGACGATTGACAGAAAACCAACGTCGCCCACGTGAAGACGCTGCAGCCCGCACGAGCATGCGATGAAATATGCAACCATAACGCTAAGACCCTTCAGCATCTGAATGTACGCCACAGACAAATACATGTACGCGCCGTTAGAACACGACAAACTTGCCGCAAACAATACGGCAATTGGAATGGCACGCGCCACTGTTGACCTACCATTTCGCTTCTGCTCGGGTTCTTGAAGGTCGTTCCAACAGAGCACGCGAATACCTATCGAGCAGAACGCCATGTGAAGCATAGACAGCAGCACTGGAAACCTAAAGTCGCACGCTGAGAATATGTACTTGTTTAGCAATATCGTCGAACCGCTTAAAAATATCCACATCGGTACGTAGAAGTACGCCGGATGAATCGATGAAAGCGCATGTAGATAAACCCGCAGCATGATGCGGACGTAGATTGGTACACGTAAACGAACTGCAAAATTAAGTTGACTATTAAATTCAAAACTTCTTTACTTTGCGGCGAAGGCGCATCGCGTTTCGGAAGCAGTTCAGGCACTGTGTGTGAGTCTTGGGACGAGCCGAAATGTCCAAGTCGCACGCGTTGCACACCCGTGCGACGATGGCCACGCGTCGTCCCGAATAACGCATTGCTTCAGTGTACTCGCTCTTGACGATGACCGCCCCGGCGCGCAGACTCGAATGATTGCCATCCACGCGCCAATAGCGGCGTTCGTTTCCGTACCAGTTGCAACGCCTGCATATCGGGACGATAAACACCGCGTGTCTCTTTATCCACACATGACCGCCGTGTTCAGCGTCACCTGAACATCCTCTGAACGAACATACATCGCGCTGAAGACCCGTTTCACTTTCCCAGTGTTTAATCCACGAAGAACTCACTAGTCGGTCATCGGAGCTGCCGTCCACGTTCCATGCATGAAGATGCTTCGTCAATTGAAAAACGTTCGATCCGACGTGTTCCATTGCTCTTATAGATCGTACGACGCACACTCGCCTAAGAGTGCTGCTATAGATATAGACCTTTTCCCGATCTATAGCTTTTTTTCAAGCCTTCTCCGGAACTCTCAGACAGGATGGAATTCTGAAAAAAAAGTCATAATCTATGGTCGATATGTCACCACTATAGATCCTCACTTTTTTCCAGAATTCCAGCCCCGGCCAGAATCGGAAAAGGCCTGAAAAAAAAGCTATAGATCGGGAAAAGGTCTATATCTATAGTAGCTGAATGGTCGTACAATTTTTTACAATTGAGCCAGATAGCGATTGACCACAACCTCGAACGTATCCACAGAGTCCGAGTTATTAGATCTGGCCAGTGAAAGCGACCGCGTGGCGTTGTTTAAACGACGAGTGGTTATCGATAGCTCAAATTTATAGCGGCGCATTTGATATAGTACCCTTGACTGGTACCTGAGCGCAGCTTTTCGCGTTGACGGAGCCAGTGGCATTGCGTGCAGCGGTTTCATGTTGACGAGAGAAGACGTGCTGAAGAAGTCTGTGTTAAAGTGCAAGAGTTTTGTGGCGCGCGCCGGTGGTGTTGGTTCCTTGCAGATGCGCGTCTCTTCAGCCTCAATTCTGCGAATGTCGTCCACGGTCTCGTTGTTGTCGTCGACGATATTGTTGAGCGCCGTGCTTACGACAACTAAGTCAGCGAGAATGACCTCGTATTTGTTGATATCGATCCCCAGCCTCTCTGTCAGTGCGACGCTCATAACATCGCGCAGCATTCTCTTATACAACGGCGCCTAAAATAATGATCTGCTTTTTCAATGCGCGCGTTCGTTTTAAAACGTTTTGG
>Ga0222644_1000475_pt1 | contig 11949 bp, 14 predicted proteins | sample AntAcemetagen291_FD_179800 | JGI IMG/M metagenome (GOLD analysis project Ga0222644, IMG submission 179800) | Saline water microbial communities from Ace Lake, Antarctica - #291 | ecosystem: Environmental > Aquatic > Non-marine Saline and Alkaline > Saline | place: Antarctica: Ace Lake...
CGTCTACGATCTGCATGCTGTAGTTGTCGCTGTTCATTTTGCGCATTTGATTCCAGTTAAGTGCAGCTCTTACGTGTCCAGGCATGTTGGCTTTGCCTTTTTCAGCTTCGGCTGCACGATACTTGGTCAAGTTGTTCACACGTTTTGGACTTCCTTTTTCCCAGGCTGGTCGCTCTTTGAATTCATACTTGAATTCTCGAATGCGGTCGATTACAGCATCTCGGTTTGCGCCAGCTAGTACTTTATTTAGAATTTCTAACAAGAACTCTTGAATAACTTTGGGTGTGTCTGAACGCTTGAGATCTAGGCCGGTTGCTTTGGTTTTGCCTGACTTGCCATTGACATCGTAGCGTTGTCCTTCAACATCAATGGCATTGACTGCATAGCGTTTCTTGGTGATAAACAACCCTCGATCTGCCACAGTCTCACGACCTGCTTTGATCAGTGATCCCATTTCACGTGGACAATGAAATGCCTGTTCCATAAATGCTGGAAAACTTTCGTTTACTTGATCAGCAATTGAATCGTACAATGCAATACAAGTGTCAGCGCTCCATTCCATACGACCTGCTTCTACTTCTTTTTTCAGCACAGGCCATGCACTAAAGTAACACGAGTCTGTGTCACCGTAGATAATAGCAGCGCCTACATGATCGTATGTGCCAGTAATGCACTCGTTCAAGTATGCGTCCATATGCTTTGCAATTGCACGACCAGTAAGAGTAGTAGACTGACCGATGCGCTTATCAAAAAATCTACAGCCAGGATTAAGAATAGCTCCATACAACGAGTTCAAGTTAATTTTTTTCACAAGCTGTCGCTTGTCCCAGAACGCAACTTCTTTTGGATCAGTTGCAGCTTTTTTCTTGGCTTGTAGTTCTTTACGTTCAGCGTACCATCTTTCTAGCAAGCCAGGAATAATACCTTTCTTTTCGTAAGTAAGGATAGTACCGTTGGCACTCAGCATCCAAGGCTGGTTGCTGTCAAAAATTATTTTCCAAATTTCGGCAGCTGAATGAGTACTTTCAGAACCGTCTTGCCAGTCAATAGCAATTTCTGTACCTACTTCACTGTTCATCACAGCTTCGTATTCAAAGCTACCAAATAATCCTTCCCATGCTCCTGCAAAACTACTGCCAGCTGCCAGTTTGTCTCGAATGTACTTGTCAGTCATTACTGGACGCAACTGTGCCACAATGGTTTCAGGGCCCATGTTCAAAGCACGAATCGCGCTAGGATACAGTGAGTTAATGTCAACTGACCCTACCCACTCATGCACACCTTTCTTAGGATACGCAACGTATGCGCCTGCTGCTTGATTTTCTTCGCTGTCATTGCGCGGCTTACGATTGGGCACAACCATGCCACGTTCGTGTGCTTCCACAATGATCGCCTGCTCAGTCACAGCCACAGCGCCCATTGTGGTCTGTAACAGCACAGTGTTAGCATGTGCCAGTTCGTTTGCTAAGTCCAAGAAGCGCAGTTTCTTGTCCAACTCAGCAAGACCAATTACGTCTTGACGGTTGTACTTAATAAACTTCTTAAAGTTCTGATTGTACAACTGGTCCAAAGTGCCTTCAAACTTAGTCTTGCCATCTAGTCCTTCATACTCAAGAATAGAATCTAAGCTGTAGCTATGGCGTTCTTCGTAAGTGTACTTGCGGTACAACTGCATGTAGTCCAAATGTACACGGCCCACCAAGTCGTACGTTTCTTGTTCAGCACCAAAGCGCTCAAAGACACGCTTCTTAGGCAACTGTCCCCACAGACAAAACTTACGAGTATCGTCTTTGCTCAAGATTCGAATTGTACGGTTTACTGTGTAAGGAATATCGTAACCTTCTGAGTTCCAACCACTGAGTACGTCAGCATCTTCAATCAGATCCAAAAACACCTTGAGCATTTCTGATTCAGATTCAAAAATAAGTGTGTTTTCAAAATCATTTACAAGATCTTGTGCAGTAGCAACAGTCATGTGCTTGGGTGGCACAGCCAGTGTTACTAATTGATCTAACCAGTCTAGATAAACAGAGATAGCAGTAATTGCGTTGAACGGATCTTCCACAGGTGAAAATCCTCGCTTGGAACACCAGTCTACTTCGATGTCAAAGAAAGCTGTTTGCAACCCCGGAGCGTCTTGACCTTTGTAATTGTCTTCAAGACAACGGAAGATCGGGTTGATATCGCTTTCGTATATCTGCTTGTTGGAATGTGTACGTACTTCGTTGCGGAACTCTTTGTTGTTTCGTGTGCTGAATCTTGACACAGGTGTACTGTAGATAGACTGAAACTTGCCCCGAGGATCGTCGTAGTAAAAAATGTAATTGGCTGGGTATTCGCGATATACCCGGGCACCGTCACGTCGTTCTACCACGTGAATGCGATCGTGGGCACGATCATAAAAACTGTCTATATAACTCATTTAACTCCATTTATGGCTGGTAAGCCGTGATTCATGCTCGTAATGTGAGCGACTCGGAAATATTTATTATGAATAATATTGATCATAGATTTTATCAAGCAGACGTTTAAAATCAGCACGGGCCAGATCGTTAACATTGTCTTGCCAATATTTCAATTGGGCTAAATTATGTTGAGATGCTGCATGCAATCGGTCCCAGTGTTTTACTGTGTCAAAATCTAGCAGTTCTTGTGCCATGTCTAATATTACCGTTTGTCTGTGAATGTTAAATTCAATATTGTCGTAACGGTTATGATCTATTAGATCATCTAAGACATCAAACCCCCAATCACGCAAATATCTTACTGCGTGTTGACTGCAGAACAACAACCAAGGTCGCGGCAATCTCAAGCTGCGTATAATTTTTTCAGTTATGGTCAGTTGGTCGTTGTTGTCAAAATACGTTTCTAACACAATGTTAAAACGACTTTGCATAATCAAATCATCAAGATCAGCATCTTTGTCAAAATTTTGATATGGCACTATATCTTTTGCTATTGCATGTTCATCAGCAAAGATAGTCATGTATTTTTGATACTGTTCTTCAAATGCTTGACCGGCGGTCATATGACCAAACTCGTTTAGTCTTTTGTTGTTCATGAGAAACGAAACAAATCCATGTGGCAACAAATTTCGTCGAATCAGTTGATAAAACCAACTTTGCCTCGACGGATCCATACGTCCAATAACGCAACAAAAATCTTTTACTGGTGTAACGTTGTCAAACGTTTGATTGTAATCCTTGTAATACCAGGAATACACCGCTGGGGTCAGTTGTGTAAAATATGATTCAGTCAATGACTTACGAGAATTACGATATACTGTAGAAGAAAGTAATACAGATTTCCGATTGAGAGTTTGTTGGAAATTTAGCTCAGACAAAACATCATCGCTGGCTGCATCACCAAAATACAAATATACATCCACGGGCAAATTGGCAGAATAAGAGATACATAATCGATTAGTCTGCCTGTCAGTGAGCCGGCTTTTATATAGTGCTTTTTCATCATCAGTAAATATTCGTGGAAAAATACACGGATGTTTTTCCAGGTCCTGCATTAGATGAGTTAAAAGAGCTATGGGATTTGAGTGTTCGTAGTTGTATTCCACTACAGGGTCTTACCGACCGTTTCGAGAATTGTTTCTAGCAATTCATGATCTTGTTTGGCTTTGCCAAATTCAGCCTTGTGTGCTAGCCTAATAGCTTTTTTAAGCACAGCAGGTTTGATTTCTAGTTCTTCTGCAATGGCTTTGATAGTGTCATTCAAGCCGTCAGTGAGAGTTTCAATCTCATGTGTAACTTGCATACCTTCGTTGATAATTTTGGTGAGTTTGATCTTTTGATCGCCGTTGAAAGTTTTTTCTGACATATAAATCTCCTTGATTGATGATACGTTAAGTATAACAGAAATTTCTGTTGAGATCAAGGAGATTTGGGGCAGATTGTTCTTTTAGGCTTCTTCGATATAGTCTTGATTTGTGTTTTGACGACGCTTTTGGAATAATTGCACAGCGGTGTTAGCATGGTCTATGTTTTGGAAACGAGTAGGCAAGCTGCGACCACTATGGCGCACTTCAAATCCTTCGTTTTCGTTGCCGTAGATTTCTAACACAGCACCGTCTTCCATAGTCACTGTTTTAACCGGCTGTTGCGCTGCTACTGCCTGAGTGCTAGCAGTTTGGTTAATGTTGTGTGCTAATTCAGAATCTTCAAAGTCTTCGTCTACTTCTTCGTCAGTCATTCCTAGTTCTTCTTTGGCTTTGTCAACTAAGTCACGGTCAATCTTAGATTTGTTTTCTAACTTTTCAAGATAGTCCACAAACTTTCGTTTAACTTTGCCTAGCATGTCTTCGTCAATATCTTGCATAGTTTCAGCAAGTGCAGATTGTGGCTTAACTGAATCACCAACCAGTTTGCCAGCCAGTGGATTATTGGGATCTTTTTTACTGCCTAGCACAGGAGAAATGTTTCTGGGTTTAAACAGTGATGGCAACTGACCAGCTGATTTTTGTTGTGATGTTAGTCCTGGCATCTTGGGCATAGCAGGAGATATTTTAGCCTCCACTGCTACAAAGCGGTCAAGTATGCTTTTAATGTCGTTACTCATGCTCGTTGGTCCTTCAAAAAACTTCTCAGCATCCAGCCATGCTTGCCTATAGCGTCAATTCTTTCGCCTATAAAGTTAGCAATACCTTGTTGATTTTCTTGTTCAGCAGCAGCAAAGCATTGGTTAAGAAGATCAATTAAAATCTGTGTGTCAGCAAACAACTCTTCAATCATGAGTCGTGCACGTGGAATTTTTGATTGTCCTTGAATCAGACTCAGTTCTTGGAAACGACCAAAGCTGCCCGGGGTGTACTCATCTAGCACCCGAATAAACTCAGCAGTGCGATCAATGCTACCATTGTATACTTCTTCGTACAACTCGCCAAAGAACTCGTGTAGTTGAGCAAAATCAGATCCTTCTACGTTCCAGTGAAAGTATTGAGCCTTGACTGCAAATGCGTATTGAGTTGCGAGTAGTGTTTTTAAATCATCAGCGAGCACTTTTTTTCCTTTTGTATTCTTTTGGTGTGTTAGGAGTTAGGTCCTTGGTGTATTTACCACTTAACAAGTCTCCTCCATTTCTTGATATCGTTCCCATAGGCATTGACACTGTGGCCACACTGCCTGCAGAGGATGCACCAACTGATGCTGTTTCCATTATTTCATGAGCTCTCATTTGTTCTCTCCGGTGTATATATTTGTACTTGTCCGTCTGGTGCAATAACTCCTGGACCAGTTGATATACGCAAATTTCGAACTTTGATACTAGCATGCTCGGTATCCAGCAATTCAAAACGTACTGTGTACTTGCCTGGCGCTGCTTGTATCTGTAAGTTTTCTTCAAGATAAACATCATTCCATATCCAAGTACGCTCACTAAACAACTCGTCATTGACATAGCAGCGATATCTTGGATGCGGTCCTGACCATTTGCAGTATACATTACACGTGGCAATAACAAATTCTGTTTGCATAAGATATTTATCAAAATGTACGCCTATAAATACTTCTATGCTTAAACTTAGTCAGGTGCAACAAGTACATGTAGAATTAACCACTAGGTGCAATGCTCGATGTCCTATGTGTATGCGTAACTATCGAGGTTATGACTACAACTCAGGGTATCCACTGTGCGAACTTGGTCTTAAAGAATTTAAACATATTCTTCCGCCTGAGCGATTTCCCAGCATTAGCATGGTCAACTTCAATGGTAATCTTGGAGATTTTGCTAATGCCAAAGATGCAGTAGAGATTGTAGAATACCTAGTGGATCTTGGTGTTAAAGTCAGCATCAACTCCAATGGAAGTTTACGAAGTCCTGCTTGGTGGGCAAAACTGGCTAGACCCGGAGTTACTATAGGATTTGCACTGGATGGTATGGAAGATACACACTCGTTATATCGTCAAGATACCAACTGGAAAAGAATCATAGAGAATGCCACTGCGTATATCAAAGCAGGGGGCAAAGCTATCTGGAGATTTGTTCCGTTTGAACATAATCAACATCAGCAGCAAGCATGTAAACAACTGTCCCAGGATTTAGGATTTGTTCAATTCGAAAACATCTATGATGGACGCGAGTCTACTCCAGTTTACACAAGAGACGGAGAGTTTAGTCATCAAATTGGAAAACCGTTTGACTCCACAATCCCTAAGATCAGAGACTTGCTGACCAGCCACATCACTTGGTTTGATGCAAAAACAGTAAAGGTAGACCGTGACATTACTCCATTGAATCTACGCTGTATACACAAAGTGAATCGAGAAATTTACATTGCTGCAAACGGATCAGTGTACCCTTGTTGCTTTTTGGGATTTTACCCTGCCACAATGAAACATCCAGGTAACTCGCAGTTGTTGCCAATGGTCAAAGAAAATAATGCACTAGAATACGACCTCGAGCATTGCATGCAATGGTTTGAACAGGTTGAAGAATCATGGAAACAGGAAAGTATAGCCCAAGGTCGGTTATACACCTGTGTAAACACTTGCGGACGTACCACATGACAGTTACTAGACTTTTGTTTCTAGCACAGTATCGTGTACCCCATGCAGCATTTAGTCTACAGTTTGATCATTATCTCAAAGGAATTGATCGTACAGTGATTGCCACACCCATGACTCGTGACCAACTAGAACCTGTATGGGAACGTTACAACATTGACAGTTCTTTGTTTGAGTATGTGTACGATTCTGAAATATATGCTGCGTATCCTGAAGTCAACAACTGGGTATTTCCAGATGATTACAGGACTTACTGGTTGCGACAGCAAGCAATCAAATTGTCTTACTTGGATTATCTACAGCATGACATCATGCTGATGCAGGATCCAGACACGTTTATGATCAAGCCGTATTGTGCTTGGTCTAACAATCAGCTCAACATTCTGGCGTTACCAAACATAATTCAGGGCAGTTATGCTGGTGTGTTCGAAGCTATCACAGGAATCCCGCACCCTAGCAAAGATTGTTTTGTGACAGAATTTTGTGCTGTTAGGAACACAGACTTCCAAGCGCTGATACAACACATACAACAACGTTGGCCTGGCAAACATTGGCTAGACGCTATCATTGATGCTGTACCTGGCATGCCCACAGTCCCGCCATGGGGAACAGGAAATCTTATCAAATGGTTCAGCGAGTACGAACTGTTAGGCAACTGGGCATTTACTCGTGGTAACATGACTACGCAACCGCAGACTAGATTTGAATACGACAATGTAGAGAAAATTGCCAACTTTACTGCACAACACAATGCTGTGTGTGATGCTGTACCAATCTTAGATCAGAGCATGAGTATCAACTGGGACACACTCGATATACTAAACTTTGATCACTACAAGAATCTGGTAATGGAAAGAATAAATGAAATTTAAGTTTCCTGTGTATAATCCTTGCCAAGGCATGGTTGACGTTGCTGCTGACTGGTTCAAAGTACCAGTTGACTCTACGCAAGACCAAGAGCTAGCACTGTCACAACTTTTCAGTGTTGCTGCAGTCATGCCGTTTTATAATTGTCCTGGATCTTTTGCGTACAATCCTGTCATTGCGTTGATTGATGTGTCTAAATTTGACTTGGTACTTATCAGTGACATAGAGTATTTCAAACACCAGGACATTGAACAGTGGGCTGCTGAAAACAATATAAAAAATTATCTTATTGCAGTAGGCGGTGTGCTAGAACAAGATCAGCTGGATATTAAGCGCATGACATACAGACACTACAACATTGAGCGCTATATGATTCGAAATCAATTTGTAGACACTTCGGGGTCAGACAAACCATTTTTGTTTGATTGCATGTTAGGCGCTCGCAGACCACACAGAGATTATGCAATGCTGGCGCTTACCAAAACTGGATTGTTAGATAAATCTATTGTCACCTATCGTGCCGGGTTTCCTGGTGAAGTAATCAACGAACAAACCAAACAGTTTGCAGATCTGTTTTCCGGAACACAACTGAATTGGCCTTACGTTAGTCCTAACCTTGATCCGGACTGGGAAGTAAGTTCTCACGTTACCAATCAAATGAGTTGTGTATCACCGGACAAGATTTTTCAAAATACACACTACAGCATCATATGCGAAACACTGGGCACAGCTAGTAACTTTTTTCTAAGCGAAAAAACAGTCAAAGCAATATTCTCCAAGCGGGTGTTTGTGGTGTTTGCTCCAAGGTATTTCCTGCGTCATCTGCGTGAAACAGGTTTCCAAACTTTTGATTCAGTACTTGACGAGAGCTACGACGAAGAACCTATTGATAATATTAGATTCCAAAAAGCCATAATACAACTGTTACGCTTGGCGCATTTTTTGACTCCTGAGTATGTGCATCAACAGACCAACCCAGCAGTGGAAAACAATTTTAAACAGTTGTATCGTATTAAGCACACAACTGACTGGAATCTAACACAATTGTTAAAGCTCAATATACCCAGTGAGTACTGGGTCTGATCAAACTAGTCCAAAGTCCTGTGTGATTCTTCTGTAGTAGTTTGCAGCAATCAAAGTCTGCCCGTGCGGACTAGAATGGTAACCAGGATCTTCGCCGTTGAACGAATTGTTGCCAGTCAGCGGTAACACACTTTCTTTTTCTTCCAGCATGATGTTGCGATCGGTAATCAGTTGAGGAAAAGCATCTCGCCATTGACTTTGATTGTGCTGATCAAACGGCCATAACAGTACTGGGCTCACGATAAAGTTAATACCATCCAAGAATAGTTGCATCACGCCTTCACGTATGATCCATTCGTCTTGTTGCTTTTTCCAGTTGCTGTCGTACAGCGAGTCAATATAGTATTTGACTGCTTGTTGTGCTTGACGACTTATTGTGGTTGATCTGTAAGCATGCGGTCCGTTGTCTGCTAGACTAAAAATAGTTTCGCAAATCATGCGATAAGGATTGTTACCATAGTTCACGTTGTCTATACCAGCCTTGGGGTCGTAGCCGTTGGTAATATCTCTGTTTTGCAAGTGCAACTGCAGGTCAACTCCGCCTGTGGTGTCTTTTGCAGCAAACGGCGCTGCTGCTGCTGGAATCTCCATACGGTCCCAGAACGTAGGAGTAACTATAGCAAAGTCAGGACGTTGTCTACGTATTTCTTCAATTTGAATTCTGATACCACCGTTGCTGCAGCCCTGGCGCGCTAGATTCACCAGATCCCAACCTAGACGATCAGCTAGTACTTCGCTCCAGCTGGTACCTGGCAACTGTTGACTAGGTGCACTAAAACTGCATCCTGCTACTATTAGTTTCATTTTGTAACCTCTGTATAACTATTTTGATGTGCACCGGTTGGAAAGAATCCGACAATAACTTGTCGATGCTGGGGTAACTGTTCAAGACTGTATGTGCCAGCAGGTACAGAATATGTTACTGTACCTGTGTCTGGTTTTGCAAATGTTACCAAGTGCAGATGATCACACACACTTTGATTTACAAACACATGATGCAGATGTCCGTAATCGCCGTGTGCATCGTGTGTAAGCACTAGCTCAAATTGATTAGCTAATTGTTGCAGGTCATTGCATGCAGCAGCAGTATCAAAGCTGATTTGTTTTGCTTCAATATCTCTGTAGTCATCAACGTAGCCTAGAAACACACAGGGTATTCCTTTTTGTTTCCAAAACTCAGCCAGCTCTGTACCACGTGGGTCTTGTTCAGTATAGGTCAGATATCCAATGGTCCATTCATATTCAGGATGATTGTAAATGTAGCTGTATGCAAAGATCACACAGTCATCTGGATGCGCTACTAAACAAAGTGCTCTCATAACTCAGTTGCTGTTGAGATGCTGCAGCTGATTAAAAAGTCCCGATACTGTTGCTGTTGTGTGCTGGACAGTTGAGTCCAGGCTTGACGATGAATGCTTACTGTGTTAATATTTGGCTGTTGCATTTCTTGCAGTTTAGCATCAAATCTTGCTGTCTCGCTGTGACAAATGTTACACGGGAACACAGCGTTGGTGCTGGAATAAAATACATCGTAACCGCCAAACCGATATTTTAAAAATCCTGAGTACAACACAAACTCTGTCAGCATGCCTTGTTCTTGAAACCATACAGGAAAACTTTTCTTTGTTGCAAATGCAGTTTCTGCAATCATCAGTCTCACTGTGTCGTTGTGAAAAAAGAACGGTACTCCTCCGGGACCCAATTGGCTATCAAGTTCAATCTTGTACAGTTCATTCACAATCAGTTTAGAAGGTTCAAACACAGGGTACAACGGCATACTGCCCACACATATACGCCCTTGGCTGTCCACAATCTCAGCTGGTGTTAGTTCTTTTACAAAAATTGTTTTGGCATCTAAAATCATACTCCAGATATTGTGACTAATGCTGGCAGTTAGGATTTTTAAGGCTTGTTGGCTTACCCAGCCGTTGTTGGTAAATTCTACAGAAAACACACTGCGAGGAACTATCAACACTTGTGGGGCAAACGCTCCCCACCAAGCAGGGTCTATCTTTTGTGCAACAGTTTCTACATCGTTGACCACTACATAGATATTGCGCACACCAATGTGGCGGCAGTACAGATCAATGCTTTGGGCTTGAAGTTTTAATACGGAAAGTTCTTGTTCAAATACAACAGTGACAATGTCAATCATGCACTTATGTATCAGTGATCACCGCTGCTGTTGTAATTTAGCTATGACAGCTTTGAGTTCTGCAATCTCAGCAGCAATATTGCTGAGTCTTAGATTGCGTGCTAGTTCAGGATCGCTGTACCTGACCTTTTCTTCTTCAGGTTCACGGCGCTCAGGCATAATAGGGTCGGTAAATTCTTCAAAAAACATAGTAATATATTTAGCTGTTATGAAATTTTATACACATTGGTAACCATGGCATTGTCGCCGTACTGTGCCTTAAGCAATAGTCGTGCCATAGCAGGTGATTTAGCAAAGATAGCAACATCTATGCTGGTACTGTATGCAGGGTTTTTGACTTTAACCCTAGCACCGTATACATTAAATCCCTGAACGAATTGATTAGCTCTCATAGTATACTATTTAGCTATATGGGATCGCAATGCGATCCAAAGCGTCGCTTATCAGCTCGCTTTGTTATTCTAGTATAATAACAAAAGAGATATTTCGCTAGATTGTGACGCCATACGACACCCTGAATCAGGGCGCCAAGACATTCGCTGAGTTGCTCAGCCACACTTGTGACAGCAGGTATTTGTGTTGTCTACTGTTCTGGGCTCTGTACCTTACCCTACCTGTTACGATTTTTAAGACTTCCTCGGTGTCAACGAAGTCATGACAGTGTTAGACAATAAGCTGGATTACTCCACGCTCAACCATATACGACTGATCTAATGTTGCTGCCAGTGGGCAGACATTTTTTGGCATCCTGACATCATCAGGGTAGAGAACAGAAGCCCGCGGTGTGAAGCGCAGAATAGACTACCGTGCGACATCACCACGGGTTTGTCAGCAGAATTAACCGGCCTGCCAGCCTTTTGTCACACTTGAATGTTAATGTGTAGTATACAGTGTATACCAGATTTTTCCTAAATTTTTGACCGAAATTGGCAAAGTTGAATGTTTACGAAGCGTTATCTGCAGGAGTTGCCATTGCAGCCAGGTAATCAGCAAGGTTTTTAATTGATAAATATGCTACAAGCATAATAGGACAATTAAAAAAAAATGGCTTTTACGCAAGATTTTTTCACATCAAGACGCAACTTTGACGACGGTGTCACCCGGATTGGTGATCTTGATCGAATATGGTATGACTCAACTACTAAAACGCTTCGTATAAGCGACGGCGTTACTCCAGGCGGGATTGTAATAAACGACGAGATTGAGGTAGGCGACATAGTAGTATCTAGTAATACTGACAAATATCTCAATCCTAAATATCTATTAGCTGACGGTGGTATCTATTTACAGTCAGCGTACCCTGAATTGTTTGCGGTATTAGGTCTTCCAGCT
>Ga0222644_1000479_pt1 | contig 11813 bp, 16 predicted proteins | sample AntAcemetagen291_FD_179800 | JGI IMG/M metagenome (GOLD analysis project Ga0222644, IMG submission 179800) | Saline water microbial communities from Ace Lake, Antarctica - #291 | ecosystem: Environmental > Aquatic > Non-marine Saline and Alkaline > Saline | place: Antarctica: Ace Lake...
TTAAGCAGGTATACAATTTTCAGTGCGAGGTTTTTGAACCAAAGACTGCGAATCTTTCTGAAAAAGAACTCAAAGTAAAACTCGCTCAATTGTATGGGTACTTTCCATTTACTAATAAAGGTGATGAAAACAAAGAACCGTATGAAGTTGATAGTAATTATTCAAAAATATGGTTTAAATGCTACGATCATTTGTTAAATCTCATAACAATGAGAAAACAAGAATTAAAGTACAGGATTTCTTTCTGGACTTCAATTGTAGCTCTGGTAATTTCAGTGGTCAGTATTGGTGTTCGACTTGCTGTAACAGGACAGATATAACAATGGTTCTGAGTTTTCAGTATTTAAGGCGGATTTGTATTGGATGACTTCATGAAATATGTTTCATTAATTTCCAATTTGTTTACAATTTTTGCTTCAGGGATCGCAATATATATTTTTATATGCAAAAAAGAAGAAATATCCTCAGTATTTAATTTATTAATAAACTATACCCATCAATTATCCTTATCTGAAGTTAAAGAAAAAATAGAAAGACTAAATGAGTACAATGCAAAGGATACGGAGGAGTGTGAAAAAATTGTGAATATATTTAATGAAATAATTGGTCAAATTAGAGGCAATGAAAAATTAAAAAAACATTTTAAAAACCTACTCATAACTATGGAAACAATGGTTTCTGATAAGAGACGTCTCACAGAAGCAAGGAAAAGAGCGCTTGTGAGTGAACTAAGAGAAAGATTGAGACATCTCAATGTAAAGAGCATTGATACTCTGATTGGAGATAACGAATGAGTAAAATAGTTACAGCAATTAATGTTATGATTTCGAACCCTGAGTTGATAACTAATGTAATGCAGAGCGTAGATGGTTCCGAATACTTCTTTATTTACAGCGGTAAACATCATTGGTCGATACTAAAGACAACTGACGGAGACTATTACTTAGGGTATTATCCTGGTACGCCAGATATGTCTGAGCTTGCATCAATACGAGAAGAGGATTGGCACAAAGAAAGTATTGATTGTGTTGAGTATCGGGGCAAAACTTTGGGAACTAAAGAGGCGAAAGACTCTCTCGCAGATCTACACAGTATAGTAAATGAAAAAGTATACGGCATGAGTGAGGTGCTCGACGATATTATTGATAGTGGTATTTCTTTTTAACAAGTCGCTTATGCAAGACAATAGACGGTTCAATTTAGTCAAACTCGATTGTTATTCTCGGTCAGGTAGAGTCAAGACTTAGTCATTTTAACAATAGTTGTCATTTTTTTAATGTCCTTAGTTTCTGCAATAAAACTTTGTCGTCAGTCCTAACACCGATGCCAAGTCCATTAATATAAGACAATAGTTTGTTTTGTTGTGAGAGTAAGTTGTTCTGTTCAATCGGATCCTTCTCTTTTTCGAACTGTATGGATAGTTTTCTTATTTTAAGAACCAAACTACCAACGGTAACTCGAACCCATTTTGGATATTGACCTTCAGAAATAAATTCTTTAAACCTAATCATAATCGATACCCATCATTACAGGGGTCGTGGTAGTCGTTAGAGACAGGGACCACGATTGGTTCTTCATATGTGTATGCCCGCACTGATAACTGCCTCTCAGGAGTCGGTGAGTCCCTTCAATCACCGATCTAAAAGTTTTTACATTCTGGAACACAACTACTGAAGACTTGTCTTTCTAAGACTGTTTCCCTTAAACGATATTCGTATTATACAACAGTAGAGGTGATTCGTCTGGGACGAAGGTAGTGCGCAAGACGTGTCCTAAATATGATTATGTGAAGTATTGAAAAGTAGAGGTAATTTGTTTTTAGTTGTAGTTATTTAAGAGTTGAATCACCCGGAAATTGACCTCTCGACACGGATAAACAAATTTCTTTTGCTCGGTCTATTCGTCTTCTAAATTGTCGTACCAAATTCAATTCGTCTAACGGAAAAGGTTCGATCATAAACATAGGTACCCACTTTGACATCTTTCGAGATAAGAGTTTATTTCGAATCTCGTTAATAATGTTAATGTTAATAGGTGGTTCATCTAATTCTAACCAATAACGAAATAAAGTTAAGGTTTCATGGAGAGTATTACCTCGCAATTCCACGCCATTGGTGAACTTATACTTATTCAGACTAGGAATAACAGACTTTATTTTTTCAGGAGACATTCCTAGTTTTAATGCCTGCTCATGTTGTTTCATTTCTACAATTTTTTTAGTTTCTTTAATTGTTTTAGTAATGGATTGATTTAATGGAATTTGAAGATTCAAAACGTCTCGATCACTAGAAATCTTATTGCTTTCAATAACTCGTTCAATGCCAAATAACTGCGAATGTTTATTCCACCAGTCGTCAAATTTAACATCTGGAACATCCCCCCAATCTTCGTAAAAATGTTGGGAATCGTTAAGATCGTTCTGGTATTTGGGATCGTTACAGCAGATTTTATAAAACTCAAACCAAAGTCTTATATGTTGTTTTTTTGTCTTAACTTGTAATTGCTTCAATGATAGGTCCCGTTGTGAATATAGTTTCAATATGAGCATTGCCAATATATTGAATTATTGCAACTTTTTACAGTATGATAAGTGATGATGTTACACTTTTTTATATACTGCATATGACATTAAAATTTATTTAGTAAATAAGGATAATTACTTGAACAACACTACCAATTTATCTTCACTCATATGGTCATCAGCAGATGATGTTCTTCGTGGTCTGTTTAAACCTTCTGAATATGGTCGAGTGATACTTCCGTTTGTGGTCATGAGACGTCTGGATTGCGTTTTAGAACCAAAAAAAGATGAGGTTTATGAACTGTATAACAAGTTCAAAGATCAACTCTCAGACCCTTCTCCAGTGATTCTAAGACAGGTTGGTCTTCCATTCTTCAACACGTCGAAGTTTGATTTATCTCGTATCAAAAGTGACCCAACCAATGTGTTGATGAACTTCAATAACTACGTTCAAGGGTATTCAAAGAATGTACTAGACATCATCGATAACTTCTCGATCAATCCACTCGTTGAGAAACTACATAAAAATAAACGTTTATACCTTTTGATTGATAAATTTACCGAGTTCGATCTTCACCCAGACAAAATCGATAAGATTCGAGTAAATTTCGCAATGTAAAAATATGGCGAATGATTGATCAAGGTTATTCATACAAACCAATTGCCGTTGAGTTTAAACCTCAACAATGGCAGCATCTAGTATCAATAGCGAAAGAAAGGATATGCCAGAATAATGTGCTAGCAGGTACTAATTTCTGCTATTAAAAGTATTTATTGAATAAGATTCCTGGACTTTTACTAGGGACTAATATATAGTTTCAAAAATTTCGAATACCTAAGAGTTAGAATGAAGTATATTGAGTTATTCGCCGGGTGTGGTGGATTATCAGTTGGATTAGAATCTCTAAAATATGAGATGGTATTTGCGAATGAATTGTCTCCAATGGCAAGCGAGACATTCGCCTTTAATCTGCTCGGAGAAGATTTAAGGGCACTTGCTGAAAATGAGGGGACCTCTTCTAAAGTCAAGTGGATATCAAGTCAGTTTAAGAACAATAATCTATCAGCGAGACTAAGAGAAAACCCACAAACCTATCCAGTATTTTCACAATCTGCATCTGATCTTGGCGACAGTTATGAAGACATACATGGAAAGTTGCTCGTGGGAAGTATTGTGGAACTGAATAGATACTTAACAAGTAAAAAAGACTTAATCGAAAACCTAAGAAATCAGAATATTGATCTTGTCTCAGGGGGTCCACCTTGCCAAAGTTTCAGTCTTGCAGGACTCAGACAGCATGATAATAATCGCAATACACTACCAATGGACTTTGCTGAACTGGTTGGGATTGTCAAACCAAAGGTTGCACTATTAGAAAATGTATCGGGTATCTTGAGAGCATTTAGTCTTCCCAATGGTAAATATTATGCTTGGTTTGAAGTTGCCAAGGCGTTTGTGTCAAAAGGGTATTTTCCATTATGCATTCATGTAAATGCTAAGTTTGTTGGTGCAGCACAGAATAGACCAAGGTTTATTATGATAGCACTAAGAGAAGATATCTTTTATAAATTCAAAAATAGTATCCATGATGAAAACATGCTAAATAAACTAATAAAAATAGAATCCTTTTTCGATTTAGAAAACGATGGGAAAACTACAAAACCATTCGAACATTTAGATTACTATGATATTGAAAAACATACAGATATGTTTAGCAATGGAGTACTCTCTCCGTTGTATCAGTTTAAGGACACCAAGTCTTGGTTCTCTGTAAAAGATGCTATAGATGATTTAAGAGAAAATAAAAAGAACAAAGAAAAAGGGTGTTATGCAGAATATCTAGATAATACTTTCAGTTTTTTACATGAATCTAGTGTGCCGCATGCTTGCAGTGAAAATAGTGCTCCAAGAAGTAATAGTCCTAAAGTTAAAATGCGATTCAAACTTTATCAGCATTTGTCTAAAAGTTTGTCAACAGAGTCAAGCAATACAATACAGCGTGACGTAATTAGTTACTTAAAAAATCCTTCAGAAAACGTTCTTAGCGAAATGTCGATTAACTATCTGCTAAATCAAAAATATTTGATGAGTGATGGTCAAGCACTAGTGAAGTTTGACGATGCGGCAAATCTACTGGACTACCTTTTGACGTTGGCAACTAAAAAACAGACACAGCGCGCATTATCAGCAGAAAAACCAGCACCGGCGGCATTATCCATCCCTGATGATGCTTGCCATTATCACTCTGCTTTACAAAGGACTCTCACAGTAAGAGAAATGGCAAGATTTCAATCGTTTCCGGATATCTTTGAGTTCCGATCGAAAGTAACCACTGGTGGTAAAATGCGAAGATATGAAGTACCACAGTACACCCAAGTTGGAAACGCGGTACCGCCTATCTTAGGAAGAGCACTTGGTCTTACTATCATGAATATATTATCGAATATCTGATAATAAGAACTTAGTTGTATTTATAGCGCTCGTTTTTGTATTGTGCTACTGTTTTTGGATGAAAAATATAAATGACTTTAAAAAACAATACTTGCAAAAACTTGCTTCGATTAACAGTTTTTCAGATGCATGGAGTGTTTGGGAACCAGAGATTCGAGCAAAGTTGTCTGCTAATCCCACAGGGTCTGAAATATTAAACCTTGGCGATTATCTGAGTGATATCTTTCAAAAAAATGCTACTAGTGGACGAGGGCAAAGTTCGCTAGCAGGTGGTGGCGCCGCCTGGGAATGCTTAATTTCGTGGTATCTGAACTTAATTTGTTGGGATATTCCGGTGGTAGTAATTAAACAGAATAAAAAGTTTGTCCCCCAAACCATCAATGATGTATTAGCAGTCACAATATCTAACAATCAAACAAATACTGAATCTGACATCATAATTTTTTCCATCCCTGACGAAAGCATTCTTTTAGATTCACACTTATCTACTATTGAAGAGCACATGAAAACGAGATTGGACAAAGTTGTCCTTGTGAATCTTCAATGTAAGACAAATTGGAATGATAATGCACAAGTGCCAATGTTATGGGATATGATTTATAATTCAGATAGCAGATTACCAAATATTAGTGTTGGTACTAATGGCGTCTCGCCCAAATCAGTTGGCACATTTAGATACGGTTTTGTAACAGTCCCTACCGTAAAAGTTGAGAAGATTAAGTCCACAAGTTTATCAGTCCTTAGAGTAAAGAATATGACTGGAGGCAATTACTGGGGACATGTAAGTAGGAGTGACGTAGCATCAAGCATAAAAGAGTTACCAAACAGAAATTTTTCAAATTTATTTTCTGGTGGTATTTCAGCGCATATAGATAGAACGATACACAAAGACCCTACATATCTAGATAATTTTCTAAGACTTAGTTGGTGACATTTACATGTAAATTTTTCTAATGCGGTTTTGTAACAAAAATACATGTTTTTGTTTCACCACAAATGACGTCCTTAGAGTCAATTAACAAAGGGTTTAAGGACGTTATATTCTATGGTTTTTATGACACCGATTTCTTCGCTTAGTTAACGTTTTTCAGAAAACCCTTATGATCAATTTTTACTCGAATCCCAAGAACCGTGATGTAGGACAAAAGTTTATTCTTTTGAGATGTGAGTTTACTTCTAAGTGTCGAGTCGTTTTCTTTATCAATCTGTTTTGACAAATCATTAATCCGAAGAATCAAATCATCAACGTTTGGTGTAACCTCCGATGGAAATGCTTTTTCAGAAACAAATTCTTTAAAACCCATCATAGTCGCAGTCCTCCATCATATGAGTCATAGTAATCATTGGTCATTGGGATATTGATTGGTTCATAATATGAATTTTCAGTTTCTGATAAATTACGTTCATATTTCGATGGGTTTCTTTCTTCAATATCTAAAATTAGACTATTCAAAAGTCTATCGTCTTTTAATAGTCTGAGTTCTTGACGACAGTAGTCTTCAATCATTGAGTTAAGGATTGATGTACGAGAAATTCGTTTGAATTTAACCAGATTATCGAAATTGGTTTTTAGATAATTTGGCATGTTGAAATTGATTAATGTGTATGACATTTGCTTTGTTCCTTTTAAAAAAATTGTTCGAGTGTATTTGCAGTAGATTCGTTGCTGTGACTAAGTCCTCTTATTAACGGTGAAAAATAATTAGTGATATTATCTCGATTCAAATTGTTGAACTTTTGTTCACGTTCTATAAATTTGATAATGCATTTAAATTGACTTTTGGTAATTGAATTTCCAGACATTATCTGGTCTTGAATTGACAGCATCACCTGTTTCATTTGTACGTCATTTTTATTGATATATATGGATAGGTATTTATTTAGTTCTTGTTGCAACAAGTTCATTTGTTTGTTCTCCTCTTATTTTGTTTCACGCACACTTAAACACTAAAGGAAAACTGGCATTTTCCTTTTCTTAGGTTGTGGAACTAATGGAGGGAACTTATTCCTGCAAAATTAGTTTGGGTAACTGAACGTTTTCCCAATCAACCGAGTCCTGTAGTCCTTCACCCTTTGATTTGTGTTTTAACATGTAATCAACCCAACCCGTATATGAATAGGATGGTTTGAATTTAATGTTATTGTAACCGTATACAGTCTTTGACCAATTCTCGCGAATCAGATTTTCGAATTCTTCAGAACTTAAGTGTCTTGGTCGTTCAATCACCATATGAGTGTGTAATCTAATGTACTCGTTACCCTCAATTATTGGGATAACAAATAAACATTTTTTAAATCTTAAATATGCTTTTCCATACACCTTTTGATTGAGTCGGTTCATGAAATAACGAATGTCTCGTGTGATCTTATCTTTATCGAGAGGTGAACCATTCGAGAATTGCTTTGAGGTAAGTGTTAAGGCAATTGGATTTGGAATAGATCTATCATTGAAAAACTTTAGATAATCACTTTTATTAGGTTTAACAAAATTATTTTCGTACTTCATATCCAATACCGTTCATCAATCGATATTGTTATTTATAAGAAATTTATCCTATATTTGTATTTAATTTATTGTCATTAGTTATTAAAAGTAAAAAGTAATATAACCAATTATTATATTAGGGACTAACAATTACAGTGATATGGTTCATCCATGAATAATGTTCTCCATATTTACACCCGAGTATCAACGAACTCTCAAGAGGAGGAAGGTACGTCACTGGAAACTCAATTTGAGTTAGGTGTTCAAAGAGCAGAGAAACTAGGAATGTCCTATGGGCAATGGAATGAGGGTGGTCGTTCTTCGTCAAAAGATGATTTAAGCAACCGACCCATCTTATTCAATTTACTTGAAGGCATGGATCTTGGCAATATTGAACATTTATATGCTCGGAATACTTACCGACTCTTTCGAAATATCAAAACATGGGGAATGATTCGTTTGAAAATAGCATCAGATTCGCTGATTAATTAACTAAATCGCATCCTATAATTTCGTCAATTTTCAATACTTCTTTCAGACGACTATATACGGTTTTTACGTCTCCCCTACAGATGACAAAATCTTTTGTTTGGTGCCCTTTAGCGGTAGTATAACGTAAGCAATACAATATGTTTTTACTGGATAATATTGATTTGGATTTTGACTTGTATGACTGCCATTGCTTTTCGGAAATCGAGAAATTAGAGTCCGCCTGTAAACTCATAGCAAATTTTTTATTTAGTATGTAGTAACCCAGAATACATTCTACTTTTAATAGTTTGTTTAGAAATGATTCTAGCGCGGTGTATCTGGTAGATTCTTCACTGTACAAACTGAGAATTGACGGATGAATTTGATCAACTTTACATTGGTAATCTGTGTTTCTAATTTCATCTACGCTGAATGTAACATTTTTAAAATTGTTATCTGCTTTCATTTCCTTATAAAGTTGATCATTTCGATCATCGAAAACTCGTAGTTTTACTCCTAGTCGTCTTCCAGTGCTTTTCATTTGTTCTGGAATATAGAAATATTTAACTTGACCATTTATTAACTTTATTATTATTAATCCATCAGGATTTACAATAATAGTGGACACTACTTTAGCAATGACATTCTGATAGTCTCGTTTTTTATCTGAACTTGATGTGAGTATTTCTTCAACTCGTTCATGCCATGTGCCCAATATTTCTTTGTCTCCCAGCGGAATATCACTTGATAAAAATATATTTTTTTCAGATTCAATTTGAACTTCTAAGTCTTTAATTTCATCCATTAACTTTTGCAGTTTAGGTTTACTATATTCAATAGGAAATAAAATTGGATGCTCGACGCATAAATTTCTTTGTGATTCTAACTCGTCGCTTTTAACTGTCAAATTTACAATCAACCCTTGCAACTTAGTGTCATCGATTGCTATATCTTCACTAATAAAATAAGCACCTAATGCACCAACAACAATGTTATCTAGCACATAGATCTTTATACTAAACAAACAATTTGAACCGCAGCATGTGTAATATACCGGTCCTTTACCGCTAGTATGATTAGCAGACATAGAGCAACCACATCCGCATTTAAGGAATCTTCTCCCTGCTAATAAAGTGTATTGTTTGCGATTTCCATTAGACCGTACACGAGATTTTATCAACCCTTGTAGTTGGTAGTACTCGCTCTCTGAACAAACAGGTGGATAAAACTTATCTAGAATGTGTCGCTCCGTTACATATTCATCTTCATTTTTTGCTTTTAATACATCAGTAGCATTGAGATCTTGTATATTAATAATCAACCTTCCAAACAGTGCCTCTGATTTTAATAAATTAGATATCCCTGCCCTCGAATATTCAATATCGTGTTTTTCTCTTAACCAAGTAACACACTTAAATAGTCCATTACCTTTTAATGCATACTTAATTAACTCTTTTGCGATAGGGAAATTAATTTCATCTTCTTTGACCGCCTTATTTTCTACTTTGATGTAAAACGGAGTTGAACCAACGCCAATATCAAAAGGGTGTCCCGATTCTGTTCGCTCACCGTTCTTAAATTGCTTGATTCTTTCGACAGCATGCCTATTTGTTATATAAGATTTCTTAACAGACTCTTCATTAGCGGTGGCAAACGCTAATGTCGCCAACATATATGACAACATCTCAGACTCAACGCCTGACTCATGAAGATGACCATTTATAGTTGTGTAGATTTTTACGTTATTTTTTAAAATGTTTGTATAAATATCCATTGCTCCAGATAAACGTAATCTACTTAAACGATCTAAATGACGCATAACTATGATATCTCCAGCAACGATTACCTTATTTTCTATATCATTTATTAACGCTCCTAATTCATTTTTTAGATTTTCCCCTGTAAAAGCAGAATGACCTTTATCACTGTATACTCTTGGAGAAACTTCTGTATTGTAATCTATTGCAAGTTTTTTAAGTAAGTCTCTATCGTCTTGCAAACTCATAGACAAACCATCCAATTGCTTACCTGATGAAACTCTACAATATGCGTATAACATGGCGCCAACCAACAAAGATGTTTAATAGCACTAAAGTAACACATTGCTAATATAAAGATATTTTAATAACAACTAATACAATATTGTCCCAGCAAAGTAACATTTGTTGTTATTAAAATATCTATTAATATGGTCGAGATCAGTAACAGACTTACGATCCCTAGTAAAACTTATTATAAACTCGCAAGAGTAAATATTATAAAACATGACTCTTCTATAGATCTTTAATGTCCGTCAAACGCCCTCTAATCAGTTCTAAGACGATAACTACATCTGCATGAGTCATCGTAAACCTGTCCTCCATTGTGCAGCGTCTACCGCTTTCTATGAGGATATCAAGTAACACTTCGATTTGATCAGAATATTTGATTTTATTGATGAATATTTCTTTGCATGGGAGGTCAACTATATTCATTAGGTTCTCGGGTTGAGTTGTTCGATAGGTGCATTTTAATGACTAACGGATTATTATATAACTGTACCTTGTGTTTGTTCTTTTAACACTTTCAAGCATTGTTACAGGTGTGATTAACCAACTCACTTTAATGCTTCATTGCTCAATATAAATTTAACGTAAAATAACAAATTTTATTCTTGTAACTTATCAGATTAAATTAATGACCTTTACTTTCGATTCGGAGGAACCCTCAACATAACGTTGAGTGGTATTTAATGAGGTATGACCTGCTAACATCTGAACATCTCTCATCGAACCACCAACAGTAGAAATTTTACGTGCAACATTGGTAATAAAGGTTCGCCTGCCAGAATGAGATGAACAACCCACTAAACCAAGTTGCTTATATTTTCCGTGAAAGAAATTCACAATTGCTTGAGAAGAAGTTGATTTTGATCGTTCAGTTCTTATTACGTAATCTTGAGTAACGTCGAATCTAAGACGTTTTTGGGATTCACCATACAATTCCATTAAACAAGTCATTAACTCTTTATTCATTGGAATTTGACGACCTGAACGTCCCTTTGATGCTGAGTTGGGTAAGTGGATGTATTGACTCAATTCAAGATTAGAGTCGACTAAATGAATCCAGCGTAGATTTGCTATTTCTTTCGCACGGAGACCTGATTTGACCGAAAGTAGAAAAATAACTTCATTTCGTAAACCATTACGATTGGATCGTAAGTGCGAACGCACCATTTCAACTTGAGAACGGTTTAATATCTTTGCTTGTTTGGTAAGTCCCATATTTCAAACTCATTATAATATAATTGATTTAACATATTATATAATAAGACTATGAGTAATCAATTTTTTTATTTAAAATAACTCATTAAAAACAACTACTTAAAACGACTCATTATATATTTTATATTATATAATGAGTCATTTTGGGGTATGAGGCGGATCGTTCTGATTGTTACAAGCGAATAACCGCTAATAATTCTAATTTTGCCGACTCGTACAAATACTGACATCGCCACTTATTTCACAACCAATGCTTTTGTTTGCATTAGAATATGCTCGCAGGTATTCTAAAGATAATAAATGTTTGTTTGAATCCATTGCCACTTATACCATGTCTTTGGAGATCTACTGCAGATGAAATTAGTAGTAAGGAAACATAGCAAAAAAACTGAATACTGGCATTTTGGTGACGTTTATTAATTCAGTAAATGCGTTCGTAAAACAAAGGGAATAGTAAGTGGCAGATCTTAAGCAGGTATACAATTTTCAGTGCGAGGTTTTTGAACCAAAGACTGCGAATCTTTCTGAAAAAGAACTCAAAGTAAAACTCGCTCAATTGTATGGGTACTTTCCATTTACTAATAAAGGTGATGGAAACAAAGAACCGTATGAAGTTGATAG
>Ga0222644_1000480_pt1 | contig 11803 bp, 9 predicted proteins | sample AntAcemetagen291_FD_179800 | JGI IMG/M metagenome (GOLD analysis project Ga0222644, IMG submission 179800) | Saline water microbial communities from Ace Lake, Antarctica - #291 | ecosystem: Environmental > Aquatic > Non-marine Saline and Alkaline > Saline | place: Antarctica: Ace Lake | collected...
CTCAGCAATTTCTTTTTCTTCTGTGCGAAACGCCTTGGTTCTAAAAATAGCGCCCAACAAGTTGGAGTGTGTGCGCACGTGCCGCCCTACCATCACGTTTTCTACCGCAGTCATTTCTGCAAACAAGCGGATGTTTTGAAAAGTCCTGGCAATACCCGCCTTGGCCACCTCGTGAACAGCCGTTGGCTTGTAAGCCTTGCCAGCCAGCTCGAACGTGCCGCCATCGGGTGTGTACAAGCCAGTCAACACATTAAAGAACGTGGTTTTACCTGCGCCATTGGGACCAATCAGTCCATAGACCTGACCCCGGCGAATTTCAATATCCACATTGCTGAGGGCTTGTAACCCACCAAAGCGTTTGGACGCATCGGATACTTTCAGAACAATATCGCTCATATGTTTGCAACCTTTACTTGAGCAACGTTTTGCCGTGCTCCGGGCGAGGCCAGAGGCCACGCGGGCGGGTAATCATGATGACTATCATGGCCAAGGCAATCAGCAACTGGCGCAAAATCTCTGGCGCTAAACGACCATCTGTCAGCTGCGTTAAAGGGCCAGCTGCATGGCGCAACACTTCCGGCAAACCTGCCAGCAAAATAGCACCCAACACCACACCAGGAATGTGACCCAAGCCGCCCAGCACCACCATGGCCACGATCATGATGGACTCCATCAGCGAGAACGACTCAGGCGATACAAAGCCTTGAAACGCAGCAAACATCACACCAGACACGCCGCCGAAAGAGGCTCCCATACCAAAGGCCATGAGTTTGAGGTTGCGCGTGTTCAGGCCCATGGCTTTGGCTGCAATCTCGTCTTCACGAATCGCCATCCAAGCGCGTCCAATACGTGAGTTCTCAATGCGGTAACAAATAAAAATAGTGACCACGACCAAGAACAAGAACAAGTAGTAATACAACGAGACCGACTCGATGCGAATCCAGCCCAAGTCCAGAGGTCTGCCAAAGTCGATACCAAACAGCTTGACTGAGTCAATTTGCATCAAACCTTTGGGCCCGTTGGTGATGTTCACAGGACGGTCTAGGTTGAGCAAGAAAATACGAATGATCTCGCCAAAACCCAAGGTCACGATGGCCAAATAGTCACCGCGCAACTTGAGCGTTGGTGCGCCTAGCAACATGCCCACCACCCCAGCCACAAATGCGGCCACCGCCATTACCACCCAAATGCTGTAATGAATACCACCGGGGAATGTTTGCGCAATGACGGCAAAATGCTCACCCAAATGAGGCGAGGCCAGCAAGCCAAACACATAAGCACCCAACGCAAAAAATGCGACGTAGCCCAGATCTAGCAAGCCTGCGTAACCCACCACAATATTCAAGCCCAACGCCAGCATGATGTAGAGCAACACCATATCGATAATGCGCACCCATGAATTGCCGAAGGGCTGCAGCAAGAAAGGCGCGACCATCAGCAGCACAGCTGCCAAGAGGAACACAATCATTTTGTTGCGTTTTGATGTAAACATAATTGTTCTTAGCCTTGTCTAGAAGGTTAGGCTCTATCGGCCACGCGCTCGCCCATCAAGCCAGATGGACGCAAGGTCAACACAACAATGAGCACCACAAAGGCAAATATGTCTGAGTACTGGCTGCCCAGCACCCCGCCTGTTAGCGCGCCCAAATAACCAGCCCCAATTGACTCAATCAAGCCCAGCGCCAAACCACCCACAACCGCGCCGCCCAAGTTGCCAATACCGCCAAACACTGCGGCAGTAAACGCTTTTAAGCCAGGCATAAAACCCATGAAGTGCTGAACAGTGCCGTAGTTGAGCGCCCACATAATGCCGGCCAAAGCCGCCAGCACAGCGCCGATGATGAAGGTCAACGAAATGATAGAGTCGGGCTTGATACCCATGAGGCCGGCGACCTTGGGGTTCTCGGCTGTTGCGCGCATGGCGCGGCCCATCTTGGTCTTGTTGACCAAATACAACAGACCAGCCAGGGTGACGGCAGTGGCTGCCAAGATGAAAATCTGCGTCACTGAAATCACGGCACCACCAATTTCAATGGGCTCGCGAGGCAACACCGACGGAAAAGGCTTGGGGTTTGGCTTCCAAATGATCATGGCCAAGGTCTGCAAGAGCAAGGACATGCCAATCGCTGTAATGAGCGGGGCAAGCCTAGGCGCATTACGCAAGGGACGGTAGGCCACCTTCTCGATGGTGAAATTGAGCACCGCACACACCACAAAGGCAATCAGCATGGCAATGATCAACAGCAACCACCCTGGCGAACCAGGCATGGCATCTTGCGTCAAGGTGATGACTGTCCAACTGGTCATAGCGCCCACCATCAGCACTTCGCCGTGTGCGAAGTTGATCAAGCCGATGATGCCGTAGACCATGGTGTAACCCAAGGCCACCAAGGCATACATACTGCCCAATACCAAGCCATTGATGACCTGTTGCAGGAAAATGTCCATGAAAAAATTCTCCGAAATTTAATACCCGCATGACTCAGCCCACAATGGGGCAGTGACAGCCAAACCATGTCCAAGTGCGCGCGTTGGCACGCCGCATTTATTGAGGAGGACGCGGGATTGTAGCGACCTGCAGGGCATATAACTGCGGTGGCCGATATTTATAAATTAGGGGTTAACCCTAGGATGGTCTTCAAGCGCCCAATAAACTCACCACATTACGGCGGCGGCAGCCCGTCTTGTGCACGACATGTGTACCAACGTGCATGGCCAGACCCACGCACACGCGCATGCACATGCAGAGATATGGGGCCAACTAAGGAGACAGAGGTGGGACAAAAGAGCAACCACCACAGACAGCGACCCAAGGTACCAGGCTACTTAGTCGTGCCCAGCTGCGGCCTCGTCATCCCACAGCCGCAGTTGTGCCAGCTTGTCGCCAATCTTGGCCTCCAAACCGCGCGGCACTGGCTTATACCAATGGGGCGCGGAAATGCCATCAGGCAGATAGGTCTCACCTGCGGCATAGGCGTTGGGCTCGTCATGGGCGTAGCGGTACTCATGGCCGTGGCCCAGCTCTTTTAAGAGCTTTGTGGGTGCGTTGCGCAGGTGCACAGGCACTTCGCGACTAGCGTCTTGTTTAACGAACGCGCGGGCTTGGTTGTAGGCGTTGTAACCCGCATTGCTTTTGGCAGCCACAGCCAAATAAATAACGGCCTGACCCAGGGCCAACTCGCCCTCAGGGCTGCCCAAGCGCTCAAAAGTAAGCGCCGCATCGTTGGCAATTTGCATCGCACGCGGGTCGGCCAAACCAATATCCTCCCAAGCCATGCGCACAATGCGACGCGACAAGTACTTGGGGTCTGCACCGCCGTCAAGCATACGGGTGAGCCAGTACAACGCGGCGTCAGGGTGTGAGCCTCGCACTGACTTGTGCAGCGCAGAAATCTGGTCAAAAAAATTGTCGCCACCTTTGTCGAAACGCCTGGCATTAAGCGTGAGTGCGTTGTGTATAAATGCACCGTCAATGGTCTCTAGACCGGAAACCTTGGCCGCGGTTTGGCATTGTTCAAGCAAATTTAAAAAACGGCGTGCATCACCATCTGCGTAGCCAATGAGTGTGTCGGTTGCAGCTTGGTCAAAGGTGAGATTGTCCGGCATATGGGCTTGCGCGCGCACCATTAACAAGCGCAACTCAGCGTCGCTCAATGACTTGAGCACATAGACTTGCGCGCGCGACAACAGGGCTGAATTCACCTCAAAAGAAGGGTTCTCAGTTGTTGCGCCAATAAAGGTGACCAAGCCGCTTTCGGCATACGGCAACAGCGCATCTTGTTGAGATTTGTTGAACCTGTGTATCTCATCAACAAACAAAATCGTGTGCTTGCCAACGCTCAAGTTGTACTGGGCTTGCTCCATGGCGACACGTATGTCTTTCACACCAGAAAAGACCGCAGACAACGCAATAAAGGCACAGTCGAACGCTGTGGCCGTCAGGCGCGCCAAAGTGGTTTTACCAACGCCGGGGGGACCCCAAAAAATCATGGAATGCGGCTTGCCTGATTGAAAAGCCAATCGCAGTGGCTTGCCTGCACCTAACAAGTGCGACTGGCCAACAACTTCATCCAAGTTGCTGGGACGCAAGACCTCAGCCATGGGGGCATTGGGCTCAAGGGCAAACAGGTCAGGCATACACGTTGTACTGAAGCCTTACTGGCGAATTAAATCAGCACCTGCTGGCGGCTTGAAGCTAAACACCTTGGCGGCAGGCGCCTGCAAAGGCTTGAGCGGTGAGAAGCGCATGTCAGAAGTTTGACCAAACTGGTCCACCATCACCATAGCCACAACGTAGTCGGTATCAAAGCCAAGCTTCACCCATTTGAGGGCACCGCCGGTTTGTTTGGGCGTGGCCTTGACCCACCGCAAACCATTGTCAGCTGGCAAACTTTCCAACGCGTAGTGCTCACGCAGCTTGGACAAGTCGGCAGTGCTGGTGATGAGGGCGGCAGGCGTGTTGCTCAAGGTGGTGGCTTGATCGCTGGCGATGACTTGCGCCAAGTCAGGGTCGTACATCCACATGGTGGTGCCGTCTGCGACCAATGTTTGCGGAAATGGCGCTACATAGTCGAACCTAAAGCGGCCTGGACGTGAGAACGCAAAGCTGCCGCTAGACACCGTTTCACGGGGCTTGGAGCCATCTGCTGAGGCCGGCGCCGTGAGGGTTTGGATGAAGTTACTTTGACCAGAGGGATTGGTTTGCAACACCACCTGCAAAGCCTCCACACTGGTCGATGCATGGACGGTAAGCGCCACGCACAGGTTGAAGACGGCGGCTGCACAGACCAACTGGACAGCTGACAATTGTGTGAAGCGCATGGTGCTCAGTCCTCTCTAGCTGGTGTCAAAATTTCACGTTGGCCATTGGTGCCCATGTTACTGACCAAACCGGCATTTTCCATGTCTTCCAGCATGCGAGCAGCACGGTTGTAGCCAATTTTTAAATGGCGTTGTACCAGAGAAATGCTGGCCTTTCGGTGCTTCAAAACAATTTCAACAGCTTGGTCGTACATGGGGTCTTTTTCGCTGCCGCTGTCCTCACCAGCACCAAAGTCACCCCCATCGGCCGTACCGCCTTCTAGCACGCCTTCAATGTAGTTGGGCTCGCCTTGAGTCTTCAAAAAAGCCACCACCCGGTGCACTTCTTCGTCACTCACAAAAGCGCCGTGGACGCGCAAGGGGTAGCCTGTGCCGCTGGGCAGATACAGCATGTCGCCCATGCCCAACAAAGACTCAGCGCCCATCTGATCCAAAATGGTGCGTGAATCAATTTTGCTGCTCACTTGAAAGCTCAATCGCGTAGGAATATTGGCCTTGATCAGACCGGTGATCACGTCCACGCTAGGGCGCTGGGTCGCCAGTATTAAATGAATGCCAGCAGCGCGTGCCTTTTGCGCCAATCGGGCAATCAACTCTTCAATTTTCTTACCCACTACCATCATGAGGTCGGCCAACTCATCGATCACCACCACGATATAAGGCAACGCCTCTAAGGGCTCTGGCTGTTCAGGCGTGAGCGAAAAGGGGTTGGGGATAAACTCGCCACGCGCCTTGGCCTCAGCCATCTTGGTGTTGTAGCCTGCCAAGTTGCGCACCCCCATTTTGCTCATGATCTTGTAGCGCTTTTCCATTTCCGCCACGCACCATGTCAAACCGTGTGCAGCTTGGCGCATATCGGTCACCACGGGTGCCAACAAATGCGGAATCCCTTCATAGACACTCATCTCTAACATCTTGGGGTCTATCAACAACAGGCGAACATCTTGGGGGTCAGCCTTGTACAACAGACTCAAAATCATGGCGTTAATGCCTACAGACTTACCGGAGCCAGTGGTACCCGCTACCAAGCAGTGGGGCATTTTGGCCAAATCGGCCACCACGGGGTTGCCCACAATGTCCTTGCCTAAACCCATGGTGAGCATGGACTTGGCTTCGTTGTACACATTAGAGCCCAGCACTTCGGACAACTTGATGGTTTGGCGTTTGGCGTTGGGCAACTCCAACGCCATGTAGTTTTTTCCAGGAATGGTCTCTATCACACGAATGGACACCAAGCTCAACGAGCGAGCCAAATCGCGCGCCAAGTTGACCACTTGTGAGCCTTTGACACCGGTGGCGGGCTCGATTTCATACCGGGTAATAACTGGCCCGGGTGCTGCGGCAACCACACGCACTTCTACGCCAAAGTCTTTGAGTTTTTTCTCGATGAGACGGCTGGTCATGGCCAAGGCATCGGCGCTAACCGACTCACTTTGAGACACCGCTTGGTCCAGCAAGCTGACCTGCGGCAGCTTGGAGTCAGGCATGTCAGTGAACAGCGGCTTTTGGGCCTCTTTCAGCACACGCTCACTGGCCATCTTTGGCGCCGCAAAACCAGGCTCAATGACCAAGGGTGCAGGTCTCACGCGCGCCGCTCGCTCGCCGCGTAACAACGGTTGGCCTAGCGGGCCTACAAGGCCGTCATCATCGTCATCCATGTCCAAGTCGAGGTCGCGTTCTCCCAAGGCTATGTCTTCGCGCTCTTTAGCGGCTTGCAAACCAATGCGGGCGTCTTCTTCTCGCTCAGCCCGTTCACGGCGGGTCCTCAGCCAATCAACAGGGACCGCACCCAAGTGCTCCACGACATTGCCCCAAGAAAAGCCAAACACCACGCCTAGCAAGGCCACCAACACCACCAAGGCGGCCACTGCAGAACCGGTAAATCCCAACCACATTTGAGCAGTTTGACCCAAGGCCTCACCCAAAACACCACCCGCCAAACCTGGCAAAACTGCGTCCAATGAGTGCAGGCGGCCCCACTCTAATAATGCGCTGGCGCACACAACTCCCAGCCACGCCAACACGTGTCCGGTGATACGCGCTCTGCGCATCAACACAACCGTCATGGGAATCGCTTGCACAGGTTTGCTATTGGTTCGTCGTTTGAGCGATGGCTCAATCTCGGCGGGGTGCATCCAGCGCACCAGGCTGATGCGCCATACATTCATGGCGCCCAGCAACAACCACCACACTGACACCCCACATATGAAATAGCTCACATCGGCCAGCCATGCGCCTAATCGCCCCATCCAGTTGGCCGCGGGCATATCCATGCCAGAAGTCGACCATGCCGCATCGGATAACGAAAATGTCGCCAAGGAGAGCAGCCAGATCAGCAGCAGCAACGCACCAATAATGAGGGCAAGCTCATGGGCAAAGCGAAATTGCGAAGCAGATGCGCTGTCGTTTTTACCAGTATTTTTAAATGTGTCTATGGAATAAGTCATACAAGCGGGGTGTGCAGGTTGTTTGCACGTGCTTCGAGCTTACCCCAAGCCCGGCCCTGTCATGGCAGCTGGGCTAGATTTCGGGCTTGTTACGCGCAATGACTGCTTGAATGAAAGGGTTTGAACGTACCTTTTACACGCTTTACATGCCTTACACGCCTTGTATACGCTCTTTTACCAACAAGTTGCCATTTTATGATGCGGGCATGTAGCCGAGCAACCCACAATCTCTCATCGCCCGTGATGGGCAGTTCACCAGGTGTTTCGCCGTGCGTGACCAAGGGCTCGCCGCGCTTAAACCTGTGCTTGCTGGCAGCGTCAGGCCACCATGGTGACCTGAAGCTGGTTCAAGTTAGAACACCACGGGATGCGCGCCATTACATCTAAGTTGGACAAAATGGCCATACAGGTTCACTTTGCGAACAATCAACAGACGCACCTACAATGACTGGTTGATTTGTAACTCAACAACAGTTACAAACCGAGGTGTTAAAAATCAGACTCAATTGACTTAAAAAATTAAATTTTCGAAAGCCAGACCACCTGTCTGTGGCCTGTACATTCATTCATTGTTGTAGCGCCCGACACGCCATTTAAGCCATCTATCAGGAATCCGCAATGCGCCACATACAAGTACTAATTTTGGGCTCTGGCCCTGCTGGCTACAGCGCAGCCATTTACGCAGCGCGCGCCAACCTCAAGCCCGTCGTGATTACTGGCATTGCCCAAGGCGGCCAATTGATGACCACAACTGAAGTGGACAACTGGCCAGCCGATGTGGACGGCGTCATGGGGCCGGACTTGATGCAGCGCTTTGAAGCGCATGCCAAACGTTTCAACACCGAGGTTGTGTTTGACCACATCAACAAGGTTGACTTCTCTAAACGCCCCTTCGTTCTCACTGGCGACAGCAGCCAATACACCTGCGATGCGCTCATTTTGGCCACAGGCGCGTCAGCCAAGTACTTGGGCTTGCCTTCTGAGCAAGCCTTTATGGGCCGTGGCGTAAGCGGCTGCGCCACATGCGACGGCTTCTTTTACCGCGATAAAGTTTGTGCCGTGATTGGTGGCGGCAACACCGCTGTTGAAGAGGCCTTGTACTTGTCCAACATTGCTTCAAAAGTTGTGTTGGTTCACAGACGCGACACCTTCAAAGCCGAAGCCATCATGATCGACAAGCTGATGGAGAAAGTTGCCGCTGGCAAAATCGAACTTAAAACCAACCACACCTTGGATGAGGTACTGGGCGACCAATCGGGCGTAACCGGTGTGCGTTTGCGCAGCACCACAGACGACAGCACACACAATGTGGACCTGCACGGTTGCTTTATTGCAATTGGACACCAACCCAACACAGATATTTTCAAAGACCAACTTGAGATGACCAACGGCTATATCGTCACCAAATCTGGCCTACAAGGCATGGCCACCATGACCAGCGTGCCAGGCATTTTTGCCGCTGGGGATGTGCAAGACCATGTCTACCGCCAGGCCATTACCAGTGCTGGTACTGGGTGTATGGCCGCCTTAGACGCACAACGTTATTTAGAGCAACAAGACGGATAAGATCATGGTTGCTAAGACGGCTATGCAATACATGGCCAACTTCCCTGCCCAAGTCGCATGAATGGCTTGTGGGCAGGCCCTTCTCCTATTTTTGTCTGCCACTATGTCGTTTTTCTCCCGCCCCCACTATGTCTCCCCAGCCACAACCTTTATCAACAACTTGAAGGCCGCCAATCCAGAGATGGAGGCGCAACAACGCGCTGGTCGCGAGCTGCTCTGGGACAAACATATAAACACAGAAAGTCGCGACCAAGCTCAGGCAGCACAGGTGGCTCAAAAACCTTACGTTTACCAAACCAAATCTAACTTGGTTTAATGCAATTTTAGGGTTGTCACTTTTATAGTGATTCAATAAGCGCTCATACCGAAACCATGAACACCGCCAGCGAGCTCAGTCAAGCACCAACCCTCTCGGTCATGCCTGAAGTGGTGGACAACGTCGCGGTTGCCAAGCTGTACGGCGAGCCGCTGTTTGCGCTGCCACAGGACTTGTACATCCCACCCGATGCGTTGCAGGTGTTCCTAGAGGCTTTTGAAGGGCCTCTGGATTTGCTGCTGTATCTAATTCGCAAGCAAAATTTCAATATTTTAGATATCCCCATGGCGGGATTAACGCGTCAATATCTCAGCTACATAGAAGAGATTCGGGCTAACAATTTAGAGCTGGCGGCTGAGTATTTGCTGATGGCGGCCATGCTCATTGAGATCAAATCACGCATGCTTCTACCCGCCAAGCGGGTCGCAGACGGCGAAGAGGCTGAAGACCCTAGGGCTGAACTGGTGCGCCGTTTGCAGGAGTACGAGCAAATGAAACTAGCCGCTCAGCAACTCAATACGCTGCCGGTGATGGGGCGCGACTTTATCAAAGCGCAAGTCTTTGTAGAGCAGTCGTTGCAACCACGGTTTCCTGATGTGTCTAGCCACGACTTGCGTGCCGCTTGGGCAGACATTGTGCGCCGAGCCAACTTGATACAACACCACAAAATTTCACGAGAAGAACTGTCTGTGCGTGAGCATATGAGCATTGTTTTACGCAGACTTCAAGGCCAGCGCTTTGTTGAATTTGCCGACCTATTTGATATTGAAAAAGGCAGGCCTGTGCTGGTGGTAACGTTCATAGCCATGTTGGAGTTGGCCAAAGAATCGCTCATTGAACTCACGCAGGCTACGGCTTTTGCGCCCATTTATGTGCGCTTGTCTTTCACCAGCATTTCATAAATTTTTTACAACTGGCATAGCCAAGTGACAACACAACACTTCGACGTACTAATCATTGGCAGCGGATTGGCAGGACTTACCGCTGCTCTGCGTTTGGCGCCGACACACCGTGTCGCGGTTATTACCAAACGCTCGGCCACCGATGGTGCAAGCGGCTGGGCTCAAGGCGGTATTGCAGCCGTCCTTGGACAGGACGACAGCTTTGCCAACCACGTCGATGACACCCTGGTTGCTGGCGCAGGCCTATGTGATGAAGATGCCACACGCTTTGTGGTCGAGCGAGCCCCTGGCGCCATCGCATGGTTGCGTGAATTGGGTGTGAATTTTTCTGGCCAAGACGGCGCATTACACCTCACCCGAGAAGGCGGTCATAGCCACAGGCGCATTGTTCACGCGGCTGATGCCACCGGTGCAGCTGTTCAAAAGGTCATGGTGGCGCAAGTGCGCAACACCCCCAACATACAGCTGTTTGAAAACCACATGCTGGTAGACCTCATCACCACCCACAAGCTAGGGCTTGAGACCGACCAAGCCAACCGGTGTGTGGGCGCCTACGCCTTGGATGAAGCCCGCGACGAAGTTGATGTCTTTGCCGCGCCCGCTGTTCTGCTGGCCACTGGAGGTGCCGGCAAGGTGTACCTGTACACCACCAACCCTGATACGGCCACAGGCGACGGCATTGCCGCGGCTTGGCGTGCTGGCGCTCGCGTGGCGAATATGGAATTTATTCAATTCCACCCCACCTGTTTGTACCACCCGCACGCCAAGTCATTCCTGATTTCTGAGGCAGTGCGTGGCGAAGGTGGACAACTGCGACTGCCTGACAGCATAGGTGGTACACGCTTTATGCCTGAACACGACGAGCGCGCTGAGCTCGCTCCCAGAGATGTGGTGGCCCGCGCCATTGACTTTGAAATGAAGCGTCACGGTGTTGACTGCGTGTACTTAGACATATCCCATCAGACACCGGCGTTTTTAGAAGAGCACTTTCCCACCATCAAGGCGCGGTGTATGGAACTGGGCATAGACATTAGCCAGCAAGCCATACCAGTGGTGCCTGCCGCACATTACACGTGTGGCGGCGTGGTTGCTGACCTGCACGGGCGCACAGACTTGGTGGGCTTGTACGCCATTGGCGAAACCAGCTACAGCGGCTTACACGGCGCAAACCGTCTGGCCAGCAACAGCTTGCTGGAGTGCATGGTCTATGCAACCGCTGCGGCATTGGACATACAACAAGCCAGCTCTTTTGAGACACATGCATTGCCGGCTTGGGACGATAGCCGCGTGGTGGACGCCGATGAGGCCGTGGTTATTTCGCACAACTGGCACGAGCTGCGCCAGTTTATGTGGGACTACGTTGGGATTGTGCGCACCAACAAACGCCTGGAGCGTGCGGCGCACCGCATTGCGTTGTTGCAAGCAGAAATTGATGAGTTTTATGCCAACTTCCATGTCACGCGCGATTTGTTAGAACTGCGCAACTTGGTTCAAACAGCAGACCTCATCGTGCAATGCGCGCAACAACGTTTAGAGAGCCGCGGCCTGCACTACAGCAGAGATTACCCTGAGCAGCTGCAGCAAGCAGTGCCCACCATTTTGACGCCTTAACAGCCACTGCGCGCAGGGCATTCATCGTGAACCGCTGTGCTTACTGGGTGGGTGGCACAAGTTGTCCGTCCTCTTTGGTAAACGCCCCCAGTTGACGCTGCTGCTGTGGCGTCAACAATGCCAACACAGCTTCAGAGGGC
>Ga0222644_1000486_pt1 | contig 11648 bp, 7 predicted proteins | sample AntAcemetagen291_FD_179800 | JGI IMG/M metagenome (GOLD analysis project Ga0222644, IMG submission 179800) | Saline water microbial communities from Ace Lake, Antarctica - #291 | ecosystem: Environmental > Aquatic > Non-marine Saline and Alkaline > Saline | place: Antarctica: Ace Lake | collected...
AGTGCAAACTAGCCTGGACGGTACCATTAAAACAAAACCTTGGAACGGTACATACAACGGAAATCTCGCTCAGCAAGATGTATACGCTTACCAACTCGTAGTTACTGCTCTAGATGACGAAGAGTATACTTATTCAGGTACTATAACGCTAATCAGGTAAGTCATTGATTATTAATTAATACATTACATTCAATAAAAAAGGAAACTTCGGTTTCCTTTTTTATTGTTTATATTTGGACACAATAGAAATGAGAATTCTTTCTTTTATAGCTGTACTCTTCTGCTTTATCAATGCAGACGCAAGCCACCTACTGGGTGGAGATATCACTTATACCTATTTGGATGGTAACATATATAGGTTTAATGTGACCTTATACAGAGATTGTAATGAATGTACGATAGGAAATCAAGGTGGTGGAAATAGTACCTCAAACTGTAGTGACTTAGATGAACTGTATATACGAACAGTGACATCCTCTTGTGGCAATACTATTATAGATCCTATAACATTAACTAAAATGGGCTTTACGAATATCACTCCAGTATGTGATTTAGATAATTCCGTATGTGGTAGTAATCCTACTATACTCTATGGTATGGAGGCACATCATTATACAGGAACTATAGATTTCGCTAACTATACTACATATACTAATTGCATGTTTGAAGTCTTTTTTCAAAGTTCTGAACGCAATAAGCATATTAATATACTAGCTCAAGAAGAAGAAAAGATATATGTATCTGCTCAGATAAATCCTTGGAAAGAGAATAAAAGTTCACCTCAGTTTACTTCTTATCCTACACTTCTATTTCCAGTAAATGAGCCAGCATATGGTGGAGACTACGTTTCACAAATAGACGGCGACTCTATAGTATACGAATGGGTACAACCCCTGAAAAATTATAATATACCTATCCCTTATTCTAGTGGCTACTCGACACAATACTTTATAGATGCTTATTGTGTGACAGGAAGTAACTGCACTCCTGACCGGACGACTACTCCACCTCGAGGACTTTACCTCGATAATACAACTGGGGACTATGTATTTGTGCCTATCAGTTCAGGTCAGCATGGCACCAGGGTAGTAGAAATACAACAGTGGAGAAAACATGATGGGACTTATTACTTAGCTGGAAAAGTAAAGCGAGATATAATTGTTATAGTTAATACTTCCAGTAATCATGCTCCTGAAGTAGTAGCTAATGAATTATATGAAGTATGTGTAGGTGAGACGTTTAATCTCTCCATATCTGCATTAGATAATCCATATCTATCCTCAGGTATACAAGATAGTGTCGGTTTACAAGCAATACATACTTTAACAAGCCTTACTTCTAGCACTAGTTCTTCCAATACAGCTCCATACCAAAACTTAGTATTGAATATAAAATTAGATACTAGCCATATAGGCACACATTTCATTCGCGTAAAAGCACGAGATAATCACTGTCCTTTGTATGCAGAATCAGAAAAAACTATCAAGCTTATTGTGCGTCCTGCACCTCAAGCTGATTTTATAATAAACGATGTATTTTGTGGTAATAATCTTATAACAGCTCTCACCACAGATACACTAGAATACAGTCTAACTATCAATGGACATGAATCCACAGAACCATTGCCCTTCGTATATACTAATTTTAAGTCAGAGGAAGTAAGATATAAATTTACTTATACCGATAATCATGGCTGCGTAGACTCCTTTGAAAAAAGTAAAACTAACTTAGGAAATTTAGCTATCATACCTGCACTAGTAAATGGTATTATGAACATATGTGAAGGAGATTCATTGACTCATTGGCTAACACACAGTAATCACGAAATATCTTCAGTAAATTGGGATATAAATGGTGTGGATTATCAGAATGATACACTCACGGCAGTTGCTAATAGCAACCAAATTAAGTACTCTTACATATTGGAAGAAAACCAATTATTGTGTCAATTAGATGATAGCTTCTTAATCACTATACATCAGTCACCCGAGATTACTTTAAATACTAAACCAGAACTTTGTTTTATTTCTCAGTTGGACCTCAGTACTTTAGATATATTACCTAAAGGTGGTCAATGGAGTTACGAAGAGAATTCAATACCTACGAACTTTGAATTGAGTAAGTATATACCAAATATTGATGTAGATGCTGAGTTTACTTATACCGTTTTGGATAGTACGACACTATGCAAGTCTATACTGCCTGTTATATTAAAGGTAAAACAAGCACCAGAACTGCTACTTCAAAACCAACAAATATGTGCAGGAGAAAATCCATTTAATCTAAATAATATAGTTAGCCGTCCGTTTAGATACAGTACTGCCAATATTGACTGGGAAATGCTTACTATGATAGGATCATATTACCACGATGGCATTACACCTAAAATAGATATTCCATCTTATGGAAATGGAATTTATAGGCTAGCTGCAAAAAACACCCTTGCCAATGGATGTGTAGCATTAGACACAGCAAGTATTTTAGTGGATGTAGAAATACAGCTAGCATTTAATGGGATATCCCAAGGATGTCAAATGATTCAAGCTGTATTATTACAAGACCTTTTCGAAATAAATGTAGAAGGAGGAAACTGGTCGTGTGATAAGCCTGACATGCTCTATTATGACTCATTGAAAACAGAAAATAATTGTGGAGACATACTACTCGAGTATGTATATGATCGGTATGGATGCTATGATGAAATAGCGATTCCATTTAATATAGTTTGTCGACCGTCTTTTGGTATAGGATTAGCAGATAGTATCTGCAGAGATGCTAGCCCTATCAGTCTTCCACAGGTATATCAATGGCAAGGAAGTGGAATCTCTTCCAATATACTCTATCCATCACTACTCAAAGAGGGACTCAATATAGTGAATGCTAGCAATGAGATAGAAATTTGTAAATTTGATACTGCTATATTTATTGCAGCTTTAGCTCCTTTAAACTTTAGATTAAATCATCCAGAAAAAAAGCTGTGTGATGGGGAACTTCTTACACTAGAGATAGATGTACCAGATTATGCTCAAATATCTTTAGAAAATTGCGAACAAATATCACTAGTCATCGGAGAATCGTATATCTACACTCCTAGTGCTTGTGATTTAGCTGCTCATGAAATAGTCTTAACACTTTCTTCTACTTCTCATCTGACATGCCCCAGTCATATTAAGTATATCAATATTCCGTACCTAGATAAACCTAATGTATCATTTACTCCACTGGATGCGCAATGTGAACCATACAATCTAGATTTTCACATGGAAGCTAATCAACTCCTCAGCATAGACTATAGATTAAGTAATGCTGCCGAAGAATGGATAGGAAAAGGATCCCGAATACAGGCTACAAACCTGCATACTGGTGACTATAAGTTAGACCTTAGCTTAGAGCACACAAATGGATGTACCACTGAGCAAACCAGGATAGATTTCTTAACCATCAATCCTAAACCTATCGCCTCTTTAGCACTACTAGGTGAGGATAGGGTAACTCTTTCTAAAAGACAACTTATACTAAGCAGCTACTCCACGATAACAAGTGGACAGTTAACCAATAACTGGTATTATACAAAACAAGGAGTCTCCACGCACTTTAGCACACAGGATAATCCTATATTTGAGCTACCATTGGATACGGGAGTATTTACGCTATCTGTGGTAGCTGAATCTGACAGCTACTGCAGAGATACAGCCAATATTACGGTGTCTGTAGTCCCAGATATTATTGCATTTATACCCAATGCGTTCACTCCAAATAACAAGGGTCCAGAATCAAATTCAGTATTTAGAGTAACCAGTGATTACGCTTCCAAGTTTCATATTGAAATTTTCAATAAATGGGGTCAAAAAGTATTTTCCTCAGACAATATAGATGAGGCTTGGAATGGTACCTACCTCGGTAAATACTGCCAAGATGGGGTGTATGTTTATGCAATAGAATTGGTAAATCATGCTGGATCACTTTATAAGTATCAAGGTACCGTCAATCTCCTCAGATAAACTACTTTTTAACACTCTATCCTTTATAGGATATTATGTACCTTCGTGAGTGTATATACACGTCGAGAACAATTGGATAAAACAGCTGAAAATAAAGAAATAGCTAGCCGGTATCGTCAACTTCTTAAAGCTTCTAAATGGTCAAGAGAAAAAGGTGATATTACTATCATACGCAAGGCCTTTGTGATGGCAGTAGATGCTCACAGTTCTATGCGAAGGAAGTCAGGTGAGCCTTATATCTATCACCCTATTGCTGTGGCTAAAATAGCTGCAGAAGAAATAGGTCTGGGGACTACTTCTATAGTCTGTGCTCTACTGCATGATGTAGTAGAAGATACGGATATTACCCTACAAGATATTGAATCCGCATTTGACTCTAAAGTAGCTAATATCATAGATGGCCTTACTAAGATAGCAGGGGTATTCGATACGAATTCTCCTCAAGCTGAAAACTTCCGGAAGATGCTTCTCACTATGGCAAACGACGTACGAGTGATCTTGATAAAACTGTGTGATCGACTACATAATATGCGAACGTTGGAGCACATGAGTGATAAAGGACAACTCAAGATAGCCTCAGAGACCAGTTTTATATATGCTCCTCTAGCACATAGACTTGGTTTATATGGTATAAAGACCGAACTCGAAGACCTATCACTCAAGTATATACAACCAGTACTTTATCAAGACCTTAAATATAAATTAAATGCCACTAAAGAACAAAGAACAAGATATATACGCTCGTTTATAAAACCCATCAAAATTGAACTTGATGAACTAGGAGTAGAATATGAAATAAAAGGCAGATCGAAATCCATTTTTAGCATTTATAATAAAATGACTACTAAAAACTTGGAATTTGAGGATGTATATGATCTCTTCGCTATACGTATAATATTAGATAGTGATCCGGAGGAAGAGAAGATGGACTGCTGGAATGTATACTCTATCATCACTAGTATATTTAAACCTAATCCAGAGCGTATGAGAGACTGGATCAGTATACCTAAAAGTAATGGTTATGAAAGTCTTCATGCTACGGTAATGGGACCTAAAGGTCAATGGGTAGAAGTACAGATACGCTCCAGCAGAATGGATGCCATTGCAGAAAAAGGATATGCGGCACATTGGAAGTACAAAGAGAATTCTAAAAACCAAACTACCAATAACCTAGACAACTGGTTAGCTCAAATCCGAGAGATTTTAGAAGATCAGGACGGAAATGCTCTAGACTTTCTGGACGAATTCAAGATGAATCTCTATGCTAAAGAGGTTTTTGCTTTCACACCCAAAGGGATGATAAGAAAACTACCTAAAGGTGCTACTGCATTGGATTTTGCATTCGACATACATACAGAGGTAGGGGCAAAATGCCTAGGTGCTAAAGTAAATGGAAAACTCGTGCCACTCAGCTATCAAATAGAGAACGGTGATCAAATAGAAATACTCACCAGTGCAAAACAAAATCCCAATAAAGATTGGCTAAATTTCGTTAAGACTTCTAAAGCAAAAACTAAAATAAAGCAAAGCTTAAAAGATGATAAACGTATAATAGCATCCATAGGTAAAGAAGCCCTCAACCGTAAAATGCGAAACGCAGGTTTTCAATATACTGTAGATAACATTAATAAAATAGTAGCATACTTTAGAACTGAAGATGAACTAGAACTTACCTATCAGATTGGTACAGGAGCTTTAGATAAAGAAAAAATAAAACTCAAAGAAATACTAGTAGAGAGTAAATCAGTACATAAACCAGGAAAAGAAAGAGAGGAATCCCTAAATATAAAAAAGAAAACCTCGACAGAACTTCTTCTCGGAGATGCCACTATAGATCTAGATTATACTCTGGCACAATGCTGTAATCCCATACCTGGTGACCAAGTAGTAGGATTTATTACAGTAGGGGGGGAGATAAAAGTACATCAAACGAGTTGTAAAAATGCTCAAAACTTAATGTCCAAATATGGCTATCGTATTATAAAAGCACGTTGGGGAGGTGAACATCAAAAAGAAGAAGAATTTGAAGCAGCTTTGGAGATTTCAGGCATCGATTCGCTAGGATTAGTAAGTAAAGTTACTGACATTGTATCCAAACAGTTGAAAGTCAACATGAAATCAATCAGTTTTGAATCTTTGGATGGTACCTTCGTAGGAAAACTTAAACTACAAGTTTCTAACAAAGAGCATTTAGAGCAACTTATGGCAGTACTTAAGAGCATAGATCAATATATTAAAGTAACTAGAATAGACCTAGATAATATACCCAAATTAACTTAAAACATATGGATAATTCCACAGATATAAAAGAAGACGTAAAAAGTCTATTCACTTCTTATCTAGAAAAAAAAGGGCAACGAAAGACTCCTGAGCGTTATGCTATTTTAGATGAGATATATAGCAACAAAAAACATTTTGATGTGGATACATTGTATATTCAGATGAAAAACAGGAACTATCACGTAAGTAGAGCTACAGTGTACAATACTTTGGACCTATTACAGGAGTGCGGTTTAGTTATAAAGCATCAGTTTGGACAAAATATGGCTCAGTTTGAGCAAGCTTATGGGTATAAGCAACACGATCATATTATCTGTAATACTTGCGGAAAGGTTATGGAGTTTTGCGATCCACGTATTCAGCAAATCACTTCCAAAATGGCAGAATTACTGAATTTTGAAGTGTCAAGACATTCGTTGAATCTATATGGAGAGCCACTCGTAGATGAACTTGGCCTATGTATGAACTGTGACAATCAAGTGAAAGTAGTAGAAAAAAAATAGATGGTAGACGTATTATTAGGACTACAGTGGGGAGATGAAGGAAAAGGTAAAATAGCCGATTACCTCACCCCAAAATATGATGTAGTAGCTCGTTTTCAGGGAGGACCAAATGCAGGTCACTCACTTGAATTTAATGGTATGAAGCACGTGCTTAATACTATTCCATCTGGAATATTTCATGACGGGTGTACTAACATAATAGGGAATGGAGTAGTAATAGATCCTGTCCTTTTTATGGCTGAGATAGACCGCACAGTAGCTGCAGGAGCTAATGTAATGGAGAACTTAAGAATCTCCTACAAAGCTCATGTCATCATGCCCACACACAAAATCCTAGATGCCGCTAGTGAATGGAGCAAAGGAGATAAAAAAATAGGTAGTACGCTCCGAGGTATAGGTCCTACTTACCGCGAAAAAATAGGTAGAGGAGGATTAAGGATAGGTGAACTGTTTGATCCTGATTTTGAGCAAAACTACCACGAAAAGAAAAAACGTTCGCTACAAATAGTGGAGACGTTTGGTTTTACAGATTTTGATTTGCCAGCTATGGAAGAAGAATTCTTCACAGCAGTAGAAAGGCTAAGACAGTACAAATTTGTCAATAGTGAGTACCTCGTAAATGAACATATTACAAATGGCAGTAATATATTAGCCGAAGGAGCACAAGGGAGTATGCTTGATATCGACTTTGGTTCATATCCTTTTGTAACTTCTAGTAATACTACAGTAGGCGGTGTCTCTACTGGCTTGGGGATAGCTCCTAAGCATATCAATAAAGTTAAAGGAATATTCAAAGCATACTGTACACGAGTAGGTAGCGGACCATTTCCATCGGAATTACACGATGATATGGGTGAGCATATACGCACAGTCGGTAATGAGTTTGGAGCCACTACAGGTAGACCTCGAAGGACTGGATGGCTAGACCTTGTAGCTCTAAAATATGCTATTATGCTAAGTGGTGTAGACGAACTTTGTATGATGAAAGCAGATTGCTTAAGCGGTATAGATGAAGTAATGGTAGGGACCAAATATAAAGGAGATCTTATAGAAACGGACGAAGTACCATTTGATCTAAATGCAGATAATTTTAAATCTGTATACGAAGCTCATCCAGGATGGCACGAAGATATAACACAGTGTAAAACGCACGATGCACTTCCAGTAACTTTCCAAAACTATATCTCAGATATAGAACGTCAGATAAGTACACCTATCAGTATCATATCTGTAGGACCAGGTAGAGATCAAACCATCGTTCACTCCAAGTAAGGAATCAAGTGTGATTAGTAAAGATGACTTGCTTACACTTGAACCTCAATTGACCATTAATAACGAATAATTTATAATTAATATGGATGCATATATATTTCCAGGACAAGGAGCTCAATTTGTAGGAATGGGTAAAGAGCTTTACGATAACAATGCGGAAGCAAAAGCCCTTTTCGAAAAAGCAAATGATATACTCGGATTCCGCATTACAGATGAGATGTTTGAAGGTACAGATGAAGGTTTAAAACAAACTAATATCACACAGCCAGCTGTATTTCTGCATTCAACTATACTCGCGAAGACCATGGCAGATTTCAAACCTGAAATGGTAGCAGGACATAGTCTAGGTGAGATATCTGCACTCGTAGCAGCCGACTGTCTGTCGTTTGAAGATGGACTAAAGCTAGTAGCTATTCGTGCTAATGCCATGCAAAAAGCATGCGTGGCAGACCCTAGTACTATGGCGGCTATTATAGGACTAGATGATGCAGTAGTGGAAGAAGTTTGTGCATCTATAGACGATATCGTGGTGGCTGCTAACTATAACTGCCCAGGCCAATTGGTAATATCAGGAAGTAATGAAGGAATAGACAAAGCATGTGAGGCACTTACAGCAAAAGGAGCTCGCAGAGCACTTAAACTTCCTGTAGGTGGAGCATTTCACTCTCCACTAATGGAGCCTGCTAGAGAAGAGCTAGCAGCAGCTATAGAAGAAGCTACTTTTAATACTCCTACCTGTCCGGTATACCAAAATGTAAGTACTAATGGGGAAATTGATCCAAGTACTATAAAGAAAAATTTAGTAGCTCAACTGACCTCACCTGTAAAATGGACTCAAAGTGTACAACATATGATTAAAGATGGAGCTACTAAGTTTACTGAGGTAGGCCCAGGAAAAGCACTCCAAGGAATGTTGATTAAAATTGATAAAACAGTAGAGCGAGCTGGGATATCATAAACTTAACTTGAGGCTTATTTTGAGCATTAGAATGTCACCTTAATGATTATTCTGAGTGTAGCTCTCCTAGTCAGGATGATAGTTTATTTATTCGTTTTCTCAACTTTTATAATTATGCTTACAACTTTAAATACAAGTCAAAAAAAGTGTAGTCTTCTTTTTTATTCTGAGTGTGATAGAAGTATGTTAGAAGAGAATAAAAATATGATTATGTCCACATTTCGATTCCTCTAAGTGTGATAATGACTCCGCTTAATTTGACATTGTTAAAAAGTATCGTACCATCTTCTTGGAAATCCTTCCTTGACTCCCAAACCACACAACCCTATTACCAAGACCTACAAGCCTATTTAGCAAGCAGAAAAGAAGCAGGAGCTATCATCTATCCGCCTGAAGATGAAATCTTCAATGCCTTTGACTTAACACCATTGGATAAGATAAAGGTAGTCATCCTTGGTCAAGACCCATACCCAAATGAAGGAGAGGCTCACGGTTTATGTTTTTCAGTGAAAAAAGGGAAACCCATTCCTTCTTCACTTACACGAATTTTTAAGGAAATGAATACAGACCTTGGTCTGGCTATTCCTCAAAATGGAGATCTATTGAAGTGGGCGAAAAACGGAGTCTTTTTATTGAATACCATACTCACAGTAGAGCACAAGAATGCAGGTGCACATAAGAATAGAGGCTGGGAAGAGTTTACAAGAGCCGCCATTAGGCATATTTCAGATAACTGTGAACAGGTTGTGTTTATGCTCTGGGGTTCGTTTGCACATGAACATGCAAACCTCATAGATGAGAGTAAGCATAAGATATTAAAAGCAACACATCCTATTGCTATGATTAAAAATGGGTTCTACGGCACTAAGCCTTTTAGCAAGGCCAATGCTTTTCTGGATGAAGATGTAGATTGGAGTCTGTAGTACGCTGGTAAAGTGAAAATTACTACTGGTAGTTTCTGAACTGCCGTTTCTCAAAACACACTAAATTTTACTGCCATGCTATCCTAACTTTGAGTGAAATCAAAAGGATAAGTTATGATGAGATTAGAACTAAAATTAGGTAGAGGGATGTTTATTTTATTGGTGATCATGATATGTGTGGTCAGTGTGAAAGCCCAGATAGTAATACGTGGAACTGTAATGGACTCCATATCTAAGTCAGCTATTGCGTGTGCTACTATACTCATAGAGCAAGAAGGAGTGCGGATAGGAGGCAGCTACAGTGACGAACAAGGAAAGTATATATGCAGACTTCAAGATACTACTGGAAAAATATTGAAGTTTACTGCCAAGTACATCGGTTATCAAGACAAGGTGATTATGGTCTCTGTACCATCAGATACGGCATTAAATATGCCATTAGTAGCGAACACAGAAAGTGAAAATGCAGAGATAGGCTCTGTGATTATAAGAGCAGTAAGTAGACCGCTGGTAGAGCAAGATATAAACTCTAAAACTTTAGTCTCTAGTGATATTGCTAGACTACCTACTCGAAATTTGAACTGTATAGCGAGTACTACCACCCAAAGCACAACGAGTGGAATATCTTTTCTGGGCAGTAGGACAGATGCTACTGTCTACTATGTAGATGGTGTACGAGTTATCGGAAATACAGATAACGAAAGCTACACTAAGCCCGCTGAAAATTCTTTTAAGAAAGTGAAACGTACTCCACTTAGTACCGTATCGATAGATGTAGATAGAGCGAGTTATTCAAACATAAGGAGATATATAAATAGCAAACAGCTGCCACCTCCGGATGCAGTGAGAGTAGAGGAGATGATAAACTACTTTCAGTATGACTATCCCACAGTGCAAAACGATGAGCCTATCTCTCGATTTACACAAATGACTGCATGTCCGTGGAATGAGAAACATCAATTACTACAAATAGGGATAAAAGGAAAGTCGCTCCAAGAAGGTAAGAAACCCAACTCAAATTTAGTATTCTTAATAGATGTTTCTGGTTCTATGCAGTCAGAAAATAAACTAGAATTGGTAAAGAAAAGTTTGACGCTACTACTAGATAATCTACTTCCGGAAGATAGAGTAGCTATAGTGGTGTATGCAGGTAGATCTGCACTAGTGCTGCCATCTACGGCTATAGGCACGGATAAAGTAGAGATAATAGATGCTATTTATAACCTTACATCTGGGGGTAGTACTGCAGGCGGAGCAGGGATAAAGCTGGCGTATAAAACCGCGATAGATAATTTCATAGCAGAGGGAAATAACCGTGTAATACTCTGTACTGACGGTGACTTTAACGTCGGTATTTCTGGTGTAGGAGAATTAGAGAAATTGATAAATGAGAAAAAAGAGTCGGGTGTATTTCTCTCTGTCTTTGGTTTTGGGATGGGAAACTACAAGGACGACCAACTGGAGGTACTAGCGGATAAAGGTAATGGAAATTATGCTTACATAGATAATTATAAGGAGGCAAAAAAAGTCTCTTAGATTCAAGTATTAAGTGCGACACTATGTATAGGAGTATCAGCTAGGATAAGAATCCTTTTCGGAATTTTTTTATCACTTTTGCTTCCTACCAAAGACGCAAAAAATGTATAAACAAATAAACCAAACACAAAGGTACGAACTCTCAGCATTTCTAAAAGCTGGATTAAGTAAGACT
>Ga0222644_1000488_pt1 | contig 11631 bp, 9 predicted proteins | sample AntAcemetagen291_FD_179800 | JGI IMG/M metagenome (GOLD analysis project Ga0222644, IMG submission 179800) | Saline water microbial communities from Ace Lake, Antarctica - #291 | ecosystem: Environmental > Aquatic > Non-marine Saline and Alkaline > Saline | place: Antarctica: Ace Lake | collected...
ATAATTTGAAACACCAAGCATTCTTAGAATTTTGCTTCAATTCAATAGATTACATTCAAAACGAAGCCAACGTAAGCCTAACTAATGAGGATTTGACTAGACCTAATGCTTTCAATTTGTATATGAAATTTTTTGCAGAGATGCACAAAGACAAAAACCAATTAGGAATTAGTGGTGTAAAGCTTCATGACCTTCTTGACTTGAGCTTGGAACGTATTATTGGAATATTCGACCAAGCTAAGATTATGCCACACCAGGAACAACCCAAAATAGAAGATTACCAGATGTATGCTTCAACTGAAATAGAGCTTGAAAGATTACATATCGCTCAGGACTTTTTGGAAATAATAGGCAAGTTACAAACTCAGGTTTTCTTCAGTAACGTGTTAATGGCTCCCGTAAAAAGATGCGTGTACACAGGACACCCAGTCGTAAATAATTTTTGGATAAAGCAAAGATAAAGAAGATGATAAAAAATAATGTAGCTGCAATGATTAATAAAATCCAGCTAAAGAAAGCCAAAAGAGACAACGTCACAAATACAACCAAGAGATATTTAAGCTCATTAGAATCGCCTAAATCGCCTTTTGTAACCAAGGTACACACCCAGATGTTAAGCTTAGACCATAAGATTATAAGCTTAGAAGAGCTGGATCTCATTTTAAGCGACTATCCAGAAGCTTTGTTAAGTCAGTCCAAATTGAGAGGTATTGGAAACGAGATAGTCCTTAACAAGGCTGTAATGGCATTGAGCTTATATTTCAATGGTGGACTAACTTCAACCATAGTCGTGATAGCAGGCGAAATAAAACAATTCAAAATCAAAAAATAATGGATAGAGACGACAAGGGAAGATTTCTAAGCGAAAATCAAGCGGGAAGAAAAAAAGGCGTTCGAAACCGCTCTACGAGCGAAATTAGAGATTCGTTTCAAATACTACTAGAGGAAAATCTAGAACAATTAAGAGAAGATATACGTTCGCTCGAGCCGAGAGAACGGGTCAAATTCATGCTTGACCTTGCCACGTTCATAATACCAAAGATGAAATCAATACAGATGAACGACACTTCAGAAGAAACGATTGAAATTAGATTTGATGAGATCCTGCAATGGTCATCTAGCGATAATATCAACTTCGAAGATAATTAAGTATAATTAACTATATTTGAAATAGAATTAACAACAAAAAAAGCTGCCCTAGGAAGACAGCCAAATTTTTTATAACATAGTTTTAGTAGACTACAAATATAAGGAATTTGTGTTTATAATTACGGGTAGCATGAAAATATTAACTCATGCAACAAAAAGAGGAACTCAAAGTCCAGAATATTAAAATATTACCTACCGTAAACACTGCAACAAACGCAGTTTTATTTTCTGAGATCAGTCTATTTTATTCAGAAGAAAAAAGAAAAGGTAAACCAGTTTTAGCCTATCACTCAATACAATCTCTTGCGGAGAAATTAAACAATTTACCTCAAAAGCTAGACAAACACAAAGCTCCAGCAATTCTAAAAGGGAGGTTTGAAGGTGGCACAGCTGGTAAGTATTGTGTTAATCCTGCTGGATATTTATTCTTTGATATTGACGCTAAAGATAACAAGGCATGGGCTTACGACAAAGCAACAAACGCACACGTTTTTGAGATATTACAGAAGTATAGCTTATTAACTTGGCGTTCATATTCAGGCAATGGGATAGCTGGATTAATAGAGTGCAATGCTATTGAGAGCTTCACAAATGAAACATCTAATTTTCACAATCAGTTAGCCCAGAAAGTATATGAGCATCTAGCCAAAATAGTTTTAGCATCAACAGGGCAAAAGATTAATTTCGATCCAGCACAAGGTAAGTTTCGTCAAGTTAGATTTTTGGCTCCCCAGAAAGTAAAAGTAAAAGTTAACCAAGAAGCCTTTAGTTTTCATGTAGATTTTGAAATAGTCAAAGCTACCTACTCAAACGGTTTACCACGTTATAACTTTACTGGATCCGTTATTGGTTCCATACAAGACCAGTTCAATCAATCTAACAAAATAGAGGATATTCTACTAAACTTCGGATATACTTTCTTATCTAATGGGAGAGTAAAGAGTCCGTCAACATCAGCATTAACATCAGGTGAAATAAAAGACGGTATTCTTTTCAATTATTCATCTTCATCAGGACTGAAAAGAGGTTACAACCCCTTTAACTTTATCCTTGAGCATAAGTACAACGATGATTTTAAAGCCTTCATAAGTGATTTAAAACAACAAGGTTACAAGAACATAGAACCCGAACAAAAAAGCTTTATAAAGGACTTAAAGGCTGCTAAAACAGATGAAGTAATTTCTAATCTATGCTATCAAAATAAATACCTAAGCTTTGATAAGAAGATTGAAGTAGTTAACCAGCAAGCCGAAAACAAAAAGGAAAAAGTTAGAACGTTTTTAGGCTTAAAAGATTTAGGAATCACCTACGATTTAAACTATAAAAGTGCTGGATATGTCGATGAAGTAATTTTAAAAGTTTTTAATGATTTAGACCAGCACAGCAATATAGTTTTACAGGCTGAAACTGGAACAGGAAAGACAACGGCTATCTTAAAAGATTTCAATTTTATTAGACCAGGGAAAAGATTATTGCTCTGCGTTCCTCTTGTTTCTATTGCTAATCAATTAGCCAATACCTATAAAGATGTAACCGCCTTAACAGAAGCTAGCTCCATCGAAACTCACTCACAGGCTAGAAGATCCCCTATTGTTGTAGCTACTTATGAAAATGCTGGAAGACATCTAAAGGAAAAGAACGAATTTGACTACATAGTAGTGGATGAAATTCATCAAATGATTAATGCCAATGCCTACAAAGCAGCTACCGTTTCAAAACTTGCAATCTTAATTAAAGATAAAAAAGTACTGGGATTAACAGGAACACCGAATCAGTTATTCAAAAAACTAGGATTTAAACTAGCTAAGGTTCACACACCAAGTAAACCTACAACAATAACACAAAGAGTATTGAAGGAAGCCCCCGAGAAGGTTATAATAAGCCACATAAAGAACTCTAAACGCAAATTGATAGTAAGATTAAACTCAAAAGATACCCTCTCTTATATCAAAGATTATTTAGTTGATAACGAGATATTAAAAGAAACTGAAATACTGCTATTATATTCAGATAACGAGATAAAACAAAGCGAACATTTCAAGAGATTAACCAACAAAGAAAAATTTGAAGATCAGATAAAAGTAGTATTAACAACGTCAGTAATTGACGAAGGAATTAACATAAAACAAATAGGATTTGATACTCTATTTTTAGAAAATACTTATTTCTATTCGCCTGAAAGCATAAAACAATTTACAGCACGTTTTAGAAATGAAGATCCAGACCGTAAACATTTTTACTATGTGAAACTAACTAAGGATCAAAGTATCAAAAACATCACTTTAGATCAGGCATTTGAATATTATAATCTAAACAGTTTGGAAGATTTTGCCAGCTATAAAGATGCTTTAAACCAGAATATAAAATATTTAGAAGACTACTCACAATCTATTTTTTATCAAGGTTACGAAAGTTTAAACTTATTTCTTAATAAGCTTAACCGCAAAGAATACAATCAATATTTAACAGAAAACTATAATTTGAATATTGAAGTAGATGAAGATTTTCAAATAGAACTTAACGAACTTAACGCAATAAAAGAAGCCAAACTCAAAGACAAATCTTTAATCTTTACGATATGGAAAAACTATAAGCCAGATGTTTTCAAAGTGCTAAACGAAATCCAAGGTTGTAAGAATCACCACTTAGCAAATCCCTTGCCTTTTGATAATGATAATCTATTTGATAATAGTAATGAATTTAAGAGTTATGTAATTTTTCACAAATCAAAGTTTCAACAACTCGATTACTATTATTATGAATTAAGTAAATACTTTAAAAATCCCGATAGTTTTATGATAAAGGATGATAAAATTACTTACTCTACTAAGTTAAAAAATGAGCTACAATATCATGAAACAAAGGCACTATTAAAAAATCCGAAGACAATGACAGACCGAAAGCATAAAAAGCAAATAGAAGCCTTCTATCTCGTTTTAAAGCTAAAGCAATCCTTCTCGCCAAATGATATTGAAAAGGCATGGAGACGTGAAACAAAAAGTAAGATTAATAAAACTTTAGTCTTGAGTTTAATTCAAGATAGATTTGATCTTTGGAAAAAACAGGGTGTCTTTCATATTAAGAAAACAGCAAAAAACCAGCAAGCAAAACGTATAAATAATCCACCTATTTTTATAATACACCGAAAGCTAACGCAAACAACGAACGCAAACAACGCAAAAAAGAAATGCAACACTTGCAAAACGTTTTATAAAAATATATTTAGTTATAAACGACTAATGCAAGCATAAAATTGAACGAAAATAACCTAAGCTACTTGATTCTAAAAAAAAGGTAAAAAACTAGCGTTAAACGTTTGTATCATTGGGATAAGTCGCCCCCTCCTACTTTAATCTTTCACTAAGGAAGAAGGATAAAAATATAAAACTAGGAGGGACTAAGATTCCTATCGTTATGGTAAGCCAAAAAACTATATGACGACCATTACGAGAGCACACTAGCCGATTCTATGACCGCGTGAAACATTAATCTTTTGCGGTAGAGTACCGAGGTTTGCCGACTCATAACCGTAATTATTAGACATACAAAAGGGGCATATCATTCAATCAGAACGATGCCCCCTTAATTAGTATTTTTTGTTAATTTGCTTATCAATATCATCCAAATTAAGACCTTGGTAGTTGTGATTAAAAGCCAAAGACTCGACTTAATTTTTCATTTAACTCGGTTGTAGTGACGTTTAGATATGCTTTGGTCACGTCATAGCTTGTATGTTGGAGGAAGTCTCTAGCGGTCTCTAAACCACAGCTTTCATATACTTTCAATCCTGCTGACTTTCTAAGTGAATGAGCAGAAATATTTAAACCTTGCTTTTTTGCTTCTATGTTTTCTTGCTTAAAAACTCTTTTAAGACCTCGAGCCGACCACATGGAAGAGTACTGACAACCGTATTTAGTATTATAGAATACTCTATCATTAATTGCATTATTAGCCGTTAGAAACGATAATTCACTAAGCTGACGAACAGCATCCTTTTTAGTTTTTTGAGCAGTAAATCTTATAAAATACTTTGAATTTTCCGTAAAAAAGTCAGACTTCTTCAGCTTTAGTATATCCCCACATCTTAAACCCGTTTCGAGTCCTATCAAAATAAATAGTCCTAGCTGATCTTCTTTTGCAATTAACAGACGTCCTTTTGTTTCGGCTTTGTCATAATCTAAATGTTTGCTTTCCAAATTTGCCATAATTCCTAAGTTTAGTGTTTATTAAGTAGCAAATATAATCATATAATCCACACTTACAAACAAACACGCAAACAAAGTACTGATTTTATTACCAATGTGGATTAATACGTAGTAAACAACACTACAAAGAAGGTTTTAAAACTTTCGTAATGCTTTTTGTTACAAAATAAGAATCTTAGAGTATATCTATTAGAGAATAGTATTAGCTCAATAACAAACAACCCATTAAAACAAAGAATCCATATGGAACAACAAACCGAAATCAGAAAACCGTTAACGAATAACATTCAGCTGAGAGTTACCAGCCGACAAAAGGCTTTTATACTTCTACAAGCCAGCAGAAAAAAGTTAACACCCAGCACTTATTTAAGATTACTTATTAATACTAAAATTTCAGAAGATGCCAAATAAAGAACTTATTTACACAGACACAAGAAGATTTCAAGCCGATCTAGTTAAACATGATGCCTTTTTGCAATATATCCTGGAAAGTATCACATTTATTTCAGACGAAGCAAAAATGGAGCTGACCGCAGAAGAGTTAACGCAAGAAGATGCCTTTAATTTTTACATGAAAAAATTTGCAAAAAAACATGCGAAAGTAAATTTGATGGAATTAAGTGGGGTGCGCCTTCATGATCTTATGGATCTTAAATTGGAACGTATCATTGGCATATTTGACAGAGCTCGCATTATGCCATATCAAATTAAACCAGATATAACCGATTATTCCACCTATGCAGAAACAGAAGAGGAATTAAGACGTTTAAAGGTTTCTTTGGATTTCTTAGACATTATGAAACAGATAGAAAGTTCCATAACCTTCAGTAATCCTTATAGAGCCCCAATTAGGTTGAATGTATATGATAGAATATCCCTCGAGCCAAACGTTTCATGGATAAAGCAAACAGCTCGCTAATTAATAACACAACAAAAAAAATACAGATGATAAAAAATAATGTAGCTGCAATGATTAATAAAATCCAGCTAAAGCAAGCCAAAAGAGACAACGTAGAAAATACAACCAAGAGGTATCTCAGCTCATTAGAATCGCCTAAATCGCCTTTTGTAACCAAGGTACACACCCAGATGTTAAGTCTAAATCATAAGATCATAAGCTTAGAAGAGCTGGATCTTATTTTAAGCGACTATCCCGAAGCAGTCGCATCTGAAGGAAAGCTCAAAAGGATGGGTAAAGAGGCTATTTTAAACACTACTGTTAAGGCATTAAGCCTATATCAAAATGGTGTATTGGTATCAACTTTCATCGTGACAGATGCAGGAATAAGACAATTTGATAATAATAAGAAATAATGGGAAGAGATAGCAAAGGACATTTTACAAGCGAAGGGAACACGGGGAGAGTCAAAGGTTCTTTAAACCACAGTACCACCCAGATAAAAGAAGCATTCCAGATGCTTTTAGAGGAAAACCTAGAGCAGTTAAGAGTTGACATTTCAAGTTTAGAACCAAAAGAGAGAGTCAAATTTATGCTCGAGCTTGCTACGTTCGTAATTCCTAAGATGAAATCAATACAGATGAACGACACTTCAGAAGAAACGATTGAAATTAATTTTAATGAAGTCCTGCAATGGTCATCTAGCGATAATATCAACTTCGAAGATAATTAAGTATAATTAACTATATTTGAAATAGAATTAACAACAAAAAAAGCTGCCCTAGGAAGACAGCCAAATTTTTTATAACATAGTTTTAGTAGACTACAAATATAAGGAATTTGTGTTTATAATTACGGGTAGCATGAAAATATTAACTCATGCAACAAAAAGAGGAACTCAAAGTCCAGAATATTAAAATATTACCTACCGTAAACACTGCAACAAACGCAGTTTTATTTTCTGAGATCAGTCTATTTTATTCAGAAGAAAAAAGAAAAGGTAAACCAGTTTTAGCCTATCACTCAATACAATCTCTTGCGGAGAAATTAAACAATTTACCTCAAAAGCTAGACAAACACAAAGCTCCAGCAATTCTAAAAGGGAGGTTTGAAGGTGGCACAGCTGGTAAGTATTGTGTTAATCCTGCTGGATATTTATTCTTTGATATTGACGCTAAAGATAACAAGGCATGGGCTTACGACAAAGCAACAAACGCACACGTTTTTGAGATATTACAGAAGTATAGCTTATTAACTTGGCGTTCATATTCAGGCAATGGGATAGCTGGATTAATAGAGTGCAATGCTATTGAGAGCTTCACAAATGAAACATCTAATTTTCACAATCAGTTAGCCCAGAAAGTATATGAGCATCTAGCCAAAATAGTTTTAGCATCAACAGGGCAAAAGATTAATTTCGATCCAGCACAAGGTAAGTTTCGTCAAGTTAGATTTTTGGCTCCCCAGAAAGTAAAAGTAAAAGTTAACCAAGAAGCCTTTAGTTTTCATGTAGATTTTGAAATAGTCAAAGCTACCTACTCAAACGGTTTACCACGTTATAACTTTACTGGATCCGTTATTGGTTCCATACAAGACCAGTTCAATCAATCTAACAAAATAGAGGATATTCTACTAAACTTCGGATATACTTTCTTATCTAATGGGAGAGTAAAGAGTCCGTCAACATCAGCATTAACATCAGGTGAAATAAAAGACGGTATTCTTTTCAATTATTCATCTTCATCAGGACTGAAAAGAGGTTACAACCCCTTTAACTTTATCCTTGAGCATAAGTACAACGATGATTTTAAAGCCTTCATAAGTGATTTAAAACAACAAGGTTACAAGAACATAGAACCCGAACAAAAAAGCTTTATAAAGGACTTAAAGGCTGCTAAAACAGATGAAGTAATTTCTAATCTATGCTATCAAAATAAATACCTAAGCTTTGATAAGAAGATTGAAGTAGTTAACCAGCAAGCCGAAAACAAAAAGGAAAAAGTTAGAACGTTTTTAGGCTTAAAAGATTTAGGAATCACCTACGATTTAAACTATAAAAGTGCTGGATATGTCGATGAAGTAATTTTAAAAGTTTTTAATGATTTAGACCAGCACAGCAATATAGTTTTACAGGCTGAAACTGGAACAGGAAAGACAACGGCTATCTTAAAAGATTTCAATTTTATTAGACCAGGGAAAAGATTATTGCTCTGCGTTCCTCTTGTTTCTATTGCTAATCAATTAGCCAATACCTATAAAGATGTAACCGCCTTAACAGAAGCTAGCTCCATCGAAACTCACTCACAGGCTAGAAGATCCCCTATTGTTGTAGCTACTTATGAAAATGCTGGAAGACATCTAAAGGAAAAGAACGAATTTGACTACATAGTAGTGGATGAAATTCATCAAATGATTAATGCCAATGCCTACAAAGCAGCTACCGTTTCAAAACTTGCAATCTTAATTAAAGATAAAAAAGTACTGGGATTAACAGGAACACCGAATCAGTTATTCAAAAAACTAGGATTTAAACTAGCTAAGGTTCACACACCAAGTAAACCTACAACAATAACACAAAGAGTATTGAAGGAAGCCCCCGAGAAGGTTATAATAAGCCACATAAAGAACTCTAAACGCAAATTGATAGTAAGATTAAACTCAAAAGATACCCTCTCTTATATCAAAGATTATTTAGTTGATAACGAGATATTAAAAGAAACTGAAATACTGCTATTATATTCAGATAACGAGATAAAACAAAGCGAACATTTCAAGAGATTAACCAACAAAGAAAAATTTGAAGATCAGATAAAAGTAGTATTAACAACGTCAGTAATTGACGAAGGAATTAACATAAAACAAATAGGATTTGATACTCTATTTTTAGAAAATACTTATTTCTATTCGCCTGAAAGCATAAAACAATTTACAGCACGTTTTAGAAATGAAGATCCAGACCGTAAACATTTTTACTATGTGAAACTAACTAAGGATCAAAGTATCAAAAACATCACTTTAGATCAGGCATTTGAATATTATAATCTAAACAGTTTGGAAGATTTTGCCAGCTATAAAGATGCTTTAAACCAGAATATAAAATATTTAGAAGACTACTCACAATCTATTTTTTATCAAGGTTACGAAAGTTTAAACTTATTTCTTAATAAGCTTAACCGCAAAGAATACAATCAATATTTAACAGAAAACTATAATTTGAATATTGAAGTAGATGAAGATTTTCAAATAGAACTTAACGAACTTAACGCAATAAAAGAAGCCAAACTCAAAGACAAATCTTTAATCTTTACGATATGGAAAAACTATAAGCCAGATGTTTTCAAAGTGCTAAACGAAATCCAAGGTTGTAAGAATCACCACTTAGCAAATCCCTTGCCTTTTGATAATGATAATCTATTTGATAATAGTAATGAATTTAAGAGTTATGTAATTTTTCACAAATCAAAGTTTCAACAACTCGATTACTATTATTATGAATTAAGTAAATACTTTAAAAATCCCGATAGTTTTATGATAAAGGATGATAAAATTACTTACTCTACTAAGTTAAAAAATGAGCTACAATATCATGAAACAAAGGCACTATTAAAAAATCCGAAGACAATGACAGACCGAAAGCATAAAAAGCAAATAGAAGCCTTCTACCTTGTTTTAAAACTAAAGAGATCCTTCTCGCCAAATGATATTGAAAAGGCTTGGAGAAGTGAAACCAGCAGTAAAATGAATAAAACTTTAGTGCTGAGTTTAATTAAAGATAGATTTGATATTTGGAGAGAAAAAGATTTATTCCATATTAAGAAATCAGAAGAAAGCCAGCAGGTAAAACTTATAAATAATCCACCTATTTTTATAATCCACAGAAAGTTAACGCAACAAAACACAGCAACAAACGCGACAAAGAAATGCAACACTTGCAAACAGTTTTATAAACACATATTTAGCTATAATCCATTGATGCTAGCATAAAATCATTATCTTTGGTGCTCGGTCTTTGTTACCGTTGCATTTGTTTAGAAACTATAAAGGGACTAGTCTTGGCGGATATTTATAGTCCCTTTTTTATTGATTATTATCATAGTTCTACTTGACACTACCGCATCAAATACAGTGTACACATCGTTCAGGGTGTACCTTTAGAACTTAAGATTCCAAAGGTAAAAGGCTCCTCTCTTTTTATAGAAGAACAAGCCACAAAAATTGAAACCTACCTACGTTCTAAGAACGAAAAAAACCTAAGCACACCAGCCAATAAAAAAACAGGGTAAAAACTAGCGTTAAGCCTTTGTCTTATTGGTCGCATCCACTTACGTGAGGTTTGATCTTTCACTAAGGAAGGAAGGATAAAAAACAAAAGTAGATGTAAGTAGATGCGACCCGTATTCAACGGAAGATTTACGGCGGGGGTATTTTATTTAGTAATGATTAAAAGCCGAAAACACGACTTAATTTTTCATTTAGCTCAGTTGTAGTGACGTTTAAATAAGCTTTGGTCACGTCATAGCTAGAGTGCAAAAGAAAGTCCCTGCACGACTCTAAACCACAGTTTTCATATACCAACAACCCAGCCGATTTTCTAAGACTATGGGCGCTGATATTGAGACCCTGCTGCTTAGCTTTGATATGTTCAGCCTTGAATATGATTTTAAGATTTCTATTAACCCACATCTTACTATAAGGGCATTTATACTTGTAATTGTAAAATACAACTTCATTAATACCTTTGTTTACCTCGTTATAAACTCTTTCGCTAACGGGGCGTGTAGCCTTTGTTTTGGTTTTTTCTGCTTCAAAACGAACAAAGAACTGTGTACCCTCCTTAAAGAAATTTTGTTTATTGAGTTTTAGCATATCACCAACACGAAGACCCGACTCTAAACCTAGAAGGATAAAAAGCCCTATTTGATTTCCTTCATCTATTAACGTAAGTCCTTTTAATTTGGCTTCATTAAAGTCTAAAGCTTTACTTGTTTTATTCATAATTCAAGTTTTATATGTTCATTAGATAGCAAATGTAACCTATTTTGTAACATAGAAAACTATTTTGCAAACTAAATGTAGTGAGAGTCGTCAATGTTTAATAAGTGTAGAAATTAAACATTACAGAATAAAAAAAATAAATGTTGTGAAGTTTGTTAAAGTTTGTCTTAGGGGGGTGTTTCAAACGTATCTAATATAGTACTCATCACTTAACACAAATACCCATGCAAGAAATCAAAACCCCAAAAGAGAATAGAAACTTTTCATCTGTTATGCAATTAAGGCTAACAGCAAAAATGAGAAGCCACCTATTAATACAAAGTAGCAGAAAGGCAACCACAGTACCAAGTATAGTTAGAAATCTAATATTGAAATCAATCAAAG
>Ga0222644_1000490_pt1 | contig 11604 bp, 30 predicted proteins | sample AntAcemetagen291_FD_179800 | JGI IMG/M metagenome (GOLD analysis project Ga0222644, IMG submission 179800) | Saline water microbial communities from Ace Lake, Antarctica - #291 | ecosystem: Environmental > Aquatic > Non-marine Saline and Alkaline > Saline | place: Antarctica: Ace Lake...
CTTGTACATCATCCACAAAGTTACGCTAAAAGCAATTAACTGGAGGGTTACTATTATTGTTGCTACTATTAATATGTTTGTTAGGTTATCCATTTTGAAATATTTTAGTTTTTCTTATAACTTTGTTGTAGTGAATAAATAAACTTGACTCATGAAGTTGCCAATAATTCCAAATTTTGATTTTGCTAAAATTAAAACAACTGACGACCTCATTAAGTACTTTGATTCTTACCATAGGTTACAAGAGGTTACTTTAAGAAAAAGACATAGGACTATTGTTTTCATAACTATTGTGTCCCTAGGTTTAACAATTCTAGGACTCCTCTTCCAAGGTTATATCCATTTAAATAACCAATCTGATATGTTAGATATAAGCAAGCAGAAAAGAACCATAGATATAGAAAGAAATGAATTACTGAAACTCCATCTACTTCGCCTTGATGATCTAATGAGTGATACGGCAAAATCAAAGATAAAATCTTCCAAAATTTCCGCTCAATAAATTTAAATATATTTCTCATAAAATTAATTTACTATGAATATAAAGGACTTCTTAGACAACCCTGACTCTCAAAAATATGAAGTGAAAACAAGACTTGCGTTCCTTCGTATACTTGATGCTGTAACCTTAAATCAAACATTACTAACAAGTATATTGAGAAAGCAGATAGAAATACAAGAGCAATTAAAAGGACTAGTAAAGTCAGAAATTGATGACGATGTAGAATTAATTTTAAAGGATATTTTGACTTTAAATTTAAAGCACTCTGACGAGAGGTATATGACATTAGTTCGTCAAGTCGTTGACTTTGATTCGTAATAATATCTTTCTTACTTATATATGTTTTCATTTGTCTATTTTTAAAAAATACTCACTACAACATTTTGTATAATGCATATTTGCGAAAAGCAAATCCGCACCATACAAGGGCGTTAGGGTTAATAATATAAATCATGGATAATACTTCTTTAATTGTTTTGGGCTTATATACTTTAGCCCACGTAGTTACTTTTTTTATACAAAAATCACAGATTGACAAACAAAATGTGATAATAAATAACATGAAAACATTCATGGATATATTTGATCTTGATAAAGTCAAGGCGTATGTGAAAATGAATGAAGAAACAACAATGGGTAATGTTAAGTTACATATCAACGACTTCATAAAGTTAAACAAAGACACCTTAGTAACTCCTAGACTCGACAAAGAACTAGCCAAATTAAAAGATTCCATGAATGGTAAGTTCCAAGAGCAATTCGATGAATTAGCAAGTTTGACAAATGCTATGCTTTTAGAATTTCCAAAAAAGGAAAGGGATGACTTTATTAATGAACACTTACCCAAAACTAAAAACCTTTTTCAATTCGACTCTGAGTACTTAGAGACTGATAATAATTCTTCACATCCTGATAATTAATAGAGTCTGTTATTCCGTATTTAAGCATAAAACCATATTTATTGTCAAACTCATCATCTTGTTGACTTATCTTCTGACTAGAAAAAACACTAACCCTAACATTTTGTATAATGCATAGTGGATAAGGCAGTTTATTTAACTTTTTCCTTTTCTGATTCTCCGCAAAAGAATTTTCTATTTTTTCCATTTTTGTGTTTTGCTAATTAGTTAATATTTAATTTTATCTTTATCTACCCCACTACGCACCATACAATAGCGTTAATCCTCTAAAAAAAACTTCTCGGGATTTAGTAACTTATCATTTTTTCTTAACTCAACATGAACGTGGTCGGTAATACCTTTGTACCTATCTTTTAAAGTTTGCACCGTTCCTGCAACGTCTCCTTCAAATACATTCTGCCCAAGCCTAACAAGTGGATCAATATAAAACAATCTAACCTCGTATTTGTCAGAAGTAACTTCAACATACCTAAAAGATAAATCATCCGCATAGGCATAGCCTAATTTAGTAACTATTCCATTAAAAGGAATGTATACGGGTTTTCCCTTCTCGGCTTCAATATCTAAACCGTTATGTTTCCTTACTCCTCGGCTTGCACCGTAATGTCCGCAGCCATGTTTGTCACACTTTCGGTGAACTTGTTTCAACAAAATTCTCATAATTTTTAAAGTTTTTGTAAATATACTAATAAACTTTACTATATTTGCCTAAACTAAAAAACAATACTTATGAAATATTCCGATGAACCTTTGAAATGTGTAATAGATCATTTCTTATTAGAGGTAAGCCCAACAGAATTACATGAAACTTTATACCTTGAAGCAAAGGTAATAGATACAAAACCTTTTGCTATTGGATGGTATCTTACCTTCGATGCTGAGATAACTTTTAATGAAGGTTCTTGGAACTTAGAGTTAAGAACTATCGAATTTAGTAATATGTATCTATCAAACGACCACCATGAAGAGGTTGAATTAAGCGAAGAAATGAAAGAGTACACAATTAACCATTTAACTAACACTATTAATATTTATTAAGTATGAGCATTTACAAAAAATTATTCGAAGCAAAGAAAGAAATTGGTAAGATTTCTAAAGATAGTACTAACCCATTTTACAAGTCAAAGTACTTTGATATTAACCAACTATTGGAACACGTAGAACCAATATTGCAAAAGCATGAATTATTGTTATTGCAGCCCATCGAAAATGATAGGGTAGTAACTCGTATTTATGACATCGAGGGAGAAGGTATGGTTGATAGTTCGATGGCTTTAACATCTATAACAGACCCTCAAAAGAGAGGTAGTGAAATAACCTATTACAGAAGGTACACTTTGGCATCGCTTTTAGGTATGCAAGCAGAAGACGACGACGCAAACAAGACGGTAAGAAGCGCACCTAAACCACAAGCCCCATCAAAGAAAAGACTTTTTGAAGAGTCCGGAGGAGAGCCAACAAAGGAATGGTTAAACATTGAGAAAGCTATAAGCGAAAAAAAGATACTATCCGTTAAAGATGTTGAGAAGTATTACTTAGTTGGTGCAGCAGAAGCTACTAAATTAGAAACTTATTTTAAGAAGTAATGGAGAAAATGTTTTACGTAAGGTTTAGCGAGGGGGAGTACATGAGTATTCCTTCTCACATAACCCAAAGAGCGACGGTAATAGATGACGACTATAAGGCTTATAAAGATGATCCCATTTTCGTAAGCCTTTACAAGCGATTCCGAAAAGCTAAAAAAGATTTAGAAAACTATAAATTTAACAAAAGACATGGATAATATCGAAGAGTGGAGGAAACTCCCAAGTAATGAAAACTACCTTGTAAGCAATTTGGGTAGGGTTCAAGTTTTACCAAGGATAACAAAGAACGGTAAAAAATTTCAAGGTAAAATGATAAACCCTTATTTAAGTTATCAATCATATTTAGCGGTAAATATAGGAAGTAAACCAAGAAATGTTCATCAGCTTGTTTGCGAAGCATTCTTATTTCATAAGCCTTGCGGTCATAAATTAGTAGTTGACCACATCAATAACATTTCAACGGACAATAGATTAATAAATTTACAATTAATAAGTCAAAGAAAAAACTCATCAAAAGATAGAAAAGGTGGATCTTCTGAATACGTAGGAGTTTATTGGAACAAACAAAACAAAAAATGGATGTCCAGAATTAAAATTAACGGTAAAGCAAAATATTTAGGATATTTTAATTGCGAATTATTAGCGCATCAAGCCTATCAAACAAAACTAAACCAAATAGCAAATGGATAAGATACTAACCAAAATATCAACTATTATCCACGCTTATGAGTCGGGGCAATATAAAGACTTATACGAAGGTCATAGACAACTTACTTGCAATATGTACTTTTTGGCAATTGAACAAACACAAGCCCATCAAAAGTGGAACAGCTTTTATTATCTAAGCGAAGAAAAGACTAATGCAGGAAAAGAAAGAGAAGCCGATAAGTTAGTTCCAGAATTATATTTGTGCAGGAAGATATTAGAAGCTGCTAAAAGTGTTTCTATTGCAATGGGATATGAGATAAAGATGAATTAAACCCTACTATTTAATTCTAATAAAAGCCTATTATTAATTTAATAGGCTTTTTTTTATTTAAAAATACACCATTCTTATAATTATTACTATATTTGTAGAAACTAAAAAACTATACAATGAGCGGAGCAGAACTAAACAGACTAAGAGAAAAAGCAGAATTACTTTTGGATAAAGCAAATCAACTAATCATATTGATTGAAATGGTTGAAACAAGAAAGTCAGTAGTAAGAAAGTACTCTAGCTTTATAAGCCAGAAACATATTGACAAACACAATCACATGATCAACACCAAAGAAGTAATAATTGAATCTTTAAAAAAGGACTTAAAATGGATGATGTAAAATATCAGATAATCGTAAACAGTATTAATAAATCAATACTACCTTCCCAAGTTGAAGCCACGTTAAACTGGATTGATAACTTTGAGATTAACGAAGGAAAAGAAGCTGCCGACAAATTAAGAAAGTTGGCTTATAATAAATTAACAACGTTTGAATTATGAAATATTTAAAATCAGAATGCAAAAGTAAAATAGCTAAATGGCAGAAACGTTTGGCAGAGTCAAAAGAGGATTTAATTGTTGGGGAGTGGTATCATGTGAATGGAATGGGTCTTTTAGTGTACAATAACGACGAACCAACTTATGGGTTTTGGAGCAGGGAGTTTAATGTAGGTTACTTGTTTCCTAAAAGCAATGATACAACTTTAGCAACTACATCGGAAGTAAAAGAAGCCCTAGTTAAGGAAGCAAAAAGAAGAGGGTTTGATTTTAATAATTATTTTTATATCGGAGGAGTTCTTAAAGGTGCTTCTTATAGTTTGGAAAGTTTATCCCTAAAATTTCTATTTGATAACGGGGATTGGGTTATAAATACACCAACATACACCCACAAAGAATTAGTTAATTTAATAGGTCACGAATTTAATACAAAGTAGTTATGAGTTTAGAAATTAAAGGCAGAATAGTAAAGGTATTAGATACCGAAAGCGGAACAAGTAAAGCAGGCAAGCACTGGGAGAAAGGCGGTTTTGTATTAGATACGGGAGCGGATTACAACCCAGAAGTCTGCTTCGGTTGTTTTGGAGATAAGGGTATGGCTTTAGTAAGTACTATCAAAGAAGGTCAAGAGGTTAATGTAAGTTTTAACGTAAGCAGCAGGGAGTACAATGGCAAGTATTACACTCAGGTAGATGCTTGGAAGGTAGACTTGCTTTCGGGTAACTTAGAACAGCAGGCAGCGGATATTGTAGAACGTGCCGATCTTGGGGTTGACGATGATGACTTACCTTTTTAATATGAAGGAATTAGTAAACATGGTAACAAACTCGGTTGTGTTATCTCATGCGCTTTCGGATTGTTTAAACATCATGGTAGAGAAGGGTTTTCTTTACCATGATTTAAAAAGCACCGCCAAAAGGTATGAAGCAATTATCGAAAGGAATAACAAACAAATCTATAAAAGCGTATCGGATGAAAGGATGGCTTTAATATCTAAAGAAATTGACCAGCATACTTTAATTTTTAAGAAACTTAATCGAATGAGTTTTGAAGAAAAAGAAGAACTTTTAAACTCCCTCAAATGATATTCCAATCTAAACTAAACAACTTTCAATACAACTATGAAGATGTAAAGAATGAAGGATTTATAAGCGGAACAGTTAAAGAACTTGAAAAAGAATTAACCACCGTATTTGTTCCGAGATTAACCGTAAACATAAAGTACGAAGGTCATAAGGTTTGTGGTAATTGCGAACAACCTAAGATGCTTTCTGAGTTCTACAAAGCAAAGGAGAGCAAAGATGGAAGGAGGCAAAATTGCAAACTTTGCCTAAAAAAAGAAAGCAATAAAACATATTATAAGAAACATGGAAAAAAGATATTACAACGAATCTAATCACATGACGAACCGTAAAACGTTCAAACTGTATAATAGAAAATTAGCCTTCTGTAAAAGCTTAGGGTTTGAATTTTTGTATGAAGCGATTACTCACTTTGGTAACCATAGAAAGTTCAACAAAGAATTTGACAAAGTGGCACATGAATACCCTGCAAAATAATACAAGGCAAGATGTTTTGTGTTAATAATTAATCTTACATTTGTAAAGTAAACTCGGTGGATGGGTTTAGTTAAAATATTTTAAAAAGCCTTTGGTTAGTAGAGATCCACCCTCGAACACCTAAGGCTTTTTTATTTTTAATAGTTTGTCGGAATCTATAAACCGTCATATTTTATGGGAAATTTTCAATTAGTGTTTTACGGAACACAAGAAAGCGAAACGAATCAACACGAATTAACATTTTTTAGAAATCACACAAACGATTTATTTATTAGTCTAAAAGGACACGTTGAAGAGTGTATTGTTTTAGATGTAAATACTGCGGTAAGACTAAGCCGAGAATTAAAAAGAGTCATAGCTGAGATAAAGGAGGATAATAATGAATAGTTACGAACTTTCAAGAGGTTGGTTTGACTTTTCTTTTGAAAATCCCGAGTTAATTAAACCTGTACACTCTGCAATTTATTTTTTTGCAGTCGAACATTGCAACAGATTGGGTTGGAAAGAAAAATTTGGCTTTCCTTCTCAAATGACTATGGATGCAATAGGGGTTAAAAATTATCAAACTTATGGTAAAGCCTTGAAGGATTTGGTTTCTTGGGGCTTTATAATTATGATTGAACAAAGCAAAAATCAATATTCTGCTAACATAATTAGCATATGTGCTACAACAAAAAACCGCACGGCACATAGCAAAGCACTTGACAAAGCACTGTTGAAGCACGGCTCAAAGCAAACCCGAAGCACTGCATCTAGCATTGTAAGTATAGATAAACAATTAAACCATAAAACCATTAAACCATTAAACAAAGAAGAAGAAGGAGTTTATAAAAAAATTTCCACCCTCTCCGACGAATACAAATCAAATGATCGTATTTTGGATGCAGTATTGAAAAACGGTCAACAGTTAGCTTTTAGCAAAGAAGATTTAATAAACAAACTTGATGACTTCATTCTGCATTTAGAAACAACAGGAGAAACTACTAAAACAAAAAAGGACTTTAATACTCATTTTCTTAATTGGCTGAGAAAAAGAAAAGAAAAAAGTTCCGATAAAAAAGAAAAGCCAACTCCTGCTGAGAAAGTATTTGGCGACTTTTACGAAGAAGCTAATACAATAGCAAAGCAATTAAACAATCTAACCTTATTGAAAAATGAAGAAAATAAAAGAATCGCAGGATAAAGAGATAACTTTTTACATCCTTAAATCAGCGGTGCAAGTTGGAATAAATGGCTCGATGGATGACCTAACAATAAATCTTCTACTTGATTTTGTTAAAAAATACTATTCCAATTTACAAATTAACCAATATTCAGAAGCCTTTGAACTTTATGCAGCTCAAAAGTTAGACTTCAAAGAGAAGCCTTACAACAACTTTTCTACTATCTTTGTTGGTCTTATACTAAACAGCTATAAAGAGTACCTTAGAAAGGCTAATTTAAAGCCTAAGCCGTATATTCCACCCTCACACCAACTTGAAAACAAAGTAAACGTTGCCGAGGAAATGGAAAAGGCTTTTAATTTTATCGAGAAAGTCTATAAAGAAAAAGGAGAATTTCCAATAATTGCTAATTGGTCAGATGCTTTTATTTATGCTGAGTTAAAGGGGTTTATTAAATTAAGAGTAAAGGATAAGCAGGATTTAAAGGTCCAAGTCTTAAGCATAATTAAGTCAAAGCAGCTTCAAAAGAGATTAGACACGGGAATAAAAGGCAATAGCAATGAGTTTGAGGATGGAAATTTAAAAGTTCAGTGCAGGAAAAGAGCGTTAATTAATTACTTACAATCTAAAACAAACGAATAAATAAATATTACTATATTTGTCAAAACTAAAAAACTATGAATACAATACTTTTAAAAGAATCAGACTTAACGGGAACAATATTTGAACAGCACTTTATTGAGTTGGAAAGATTATCCCAAAAGAGCCAAAGAACTTTGGACTATATTCTAAATGTAATCTGCGTTAAACATAACGTAACTCCTGAAGAAGTTAAATCACAATCAAGGCAAGGGAATATTATAGAAGCAAGATTTGCTTTTATGTTTATCGCCCATGAGATTGATTTGATTAACGCCTTTAGAAGGAAAAACACTTTGTCGGGAGTTGGAAGGTTTATAAATCGGGACCATGGAACGGTAATCCATGGTATTAAAAAAGTTACTTATTACTGTGAAGATTTAAGATACCGAAAAGACTTAGAGAATTGTATCTCTTGCATTTTTGGGGATGAAGGGATTAAAACTTTTGAGAATTACATCAAGAAAAACATTTAATAATTAACTTTATAAAATGAAATTAATAAAAAGATTATTCCCAAACGAAGCTGCAAAGTTGGGTTTTGTAGTAAAGAAAAACGATCCTTTAAGATCCAAAGCAAGATACTCAGTATCGGAAGAACAATGGGAAGCAATACAGATTAAAAGAATAACACCTAACAAAAGGAAATTTGTTAAAACTATTGAAAAGTTTGATAAGAATGGGTTAACAGTTTCAACGGTTGAGAAGCTACAAAGCAAACCGATTGACATCCCCGAAAACTTTGAGTTGATAAAGGTTTCAACATCTAAGACAACGGGGCAACAATGGACGCAATACGCTGCTAAGACAGTTACCGAGGAGGTTAAAGATTTTGACTTTGAAGCTATAATAAAAAAGCACATTCATCCAGTTAAACAAGCAGCTACCTCAATACTTAAAGGCAAAAAGGATTTTGATCGCTTAGTTCTATCAGACGTTCACATAGGAATGGAAACCGACAAGTATGACAATTCAATGTATGCGATTAAGTGGAACAAAGAAGAGGTTTTAAAAGATGCTAAAAGAATAATCTTAGCAACCGTAACAGAAAAGGAAAGCGACTTACTTATTATTGATGACTATGGGGATTTAATGGATGGCTTCGACGGTAAAACCACAAGAGGAGGTCACGAATTACCACAGAACATGACTAACGAGGAAGCGTTTGACGTTGCAGTACAGTTTAAACTTAGCATAGTTGAGCCTCTTGTTAATTGTTATAATAGAATTGAAGTAAACAATATTTGTAACGACAATCATTCGGGCGCTTTTGGATACTTTGTTAACCAAACAATGAAGCAAATACTTGAGATTAAATACAACAATGTTAAGGTTACTAACCATAGAAAATTCATAAACCATTACTTTATAGGAAACATTTGCTTTGTTATAAGTCATGGGAAGGATGACAAGAGTTTAAAGTTTGGATTTAAGCCACACCTTAAACCAGACTCAATTGAAAAGATTGACCAATATTGTAAAAATTATAACATCTACAAAAGTGCAGAACTTGTAATCTTTTGCAAAGGGGATAGCCACCAAGCACTATTCGATATGTGCGGCTCAGATGACTTCTATTACTTTAATTACCCTGCACTATCGCCAAGTAGTCAATGGGTACAGAACAACTTTAAAAAGGGGCGTAGGGGTTTCTTCTTAGAATCTTTTAAAGGATTGGATATTTACTTAAAGCCTAAATTTATACGATGAATGAATTTTTTATACATTACCTAACCAAAAGAAACGAAGTATACTTTAAGTTTTACGAAAGCCCCCATTTAGTTCAAGTAAAAGATAAACAAGATGCAATTGAATACCTTGAACGGTTTTATGAGTTTGAAAAAAAAAGGTTGGAATCTTTCAAAAGTGAGTTAGATAAATTTAAATTATAACAATTGCATAAGATGAATAGCCCAAGCGGAACAGACCGCAAGCAAGCACTTGGTTTAAGTTTAATGGTTCACAATCGAATGTGTAAACCGCTTGTATCTGGGGCTATTAATTTTATAAACTGTTAGAGTATATTGGAATCTTTCAAAAGTGAGTTAGATAAATTTAAGTTATAATCAATACTTGCAGAACCAATAAACATTTGTATATTTGCAAAGCGAAAACAAAGCATAAAATTAAATTTAAAAAATTATGAAATTAAATTCAAAACAAATAGAAGCCTTGTATAATTTAAAAAACAATTTTTGCCTTTTAAACTTTGGGGATTATGGTTTTTATTCTGACAAATCTATTGGGGTTATATGCAGTGATAAATATGGAGACTTTAGCGTGACAATTAATGTAAATGGAATAATAACAAGTTGAAATTATGGAAAATGAAAGTAAAAAATTAAATGAACTTGCAAATTACATAAATAAAAAATTAGAAGGTCTTGACGAGTTTAGAGCTTATAGTGAATTAAAATCTATTTGTGAAGACAATGGCATATTGTTAATGGATTTGGATAGCGAAAACGAACAATAGGTCTAATTTTTTAAATATGAAATGCAAAAATTGTAAAGACTTATTCACTCCAAAGTGGTTCAATTGGAAATACTGCAATAAAGATTTCTGTCACAACTTAGGCGTTAAAGAATCAGTTTCACAAGTAAGGAAAGCCAAAGAAAAGTTTAACCGAAAGGAAACAAAGAAAGCAAAAGAAAAGCTATTAACCCATAGGGATTACTTAAAGCTATTGCAAACGGTTTTTAATACATTCATAAGAACAAGGGACAAAGAACTCCCCTGCGTATCCTGCGGTAAGAATAACGAAAAGCAATTCCATGCAGGTCATTACCGTTCGGTTGGAAGTTGTCCCGAATTAAGGTTTAACGAATTAAACGTATGGCGTCAATGCGCAACGTGTAACACATACTTACATGGAAACCTTATAGAGTATCGAAAGGAATTAATTAATCGCATAGGGGTTAATAAGGTTGAATGGTTGGAGGGGGTGCAGCCAAGTGCAAAGATGTTGATCCCCGAGATAAAAGAAAAGATTAAAGAATATAAAGAAAAGATTAAAGACTTAAACAAGTTTTAGTATATTTACAAAAATTAAATAAACATGACAAAAGAAGACATCGGAAGTTTTGAAGTTATCACAGTAACTCTAACAATCCCAAAGAACGTAAAAGCAATAGGAATGAAAAGAGCGGAGGATTTGTATAATGCAAAGAGAAGTTTTAGTAAGTACATTGCAGCATTAATAATGCAGGACAACAAGAAAAAAATCTTATAACTATCGAAATGGTTGAAGAGGAAATACTGTTTTCTTTGAACCTTGATAACGTGGTAATAATTTACGAAGAGTTTGAGATTGAAAAAATAGTATTCCTTTACGACCCTCAAAGTAATTAAAAATAAAAATTATGGATAAGTACAATAGAAAAGCAGTGTTTAGTAATTTAAAGAAATACGACCCTCTCGCTGACGAACACGACTTTATAGAAGTCACTGAATGGAAAAACGGAGAGGGGTTTGATGTTGAAATAGTAAGTAAGGTAAGTACAAGATTTCAATTATCTTTTGGGGAATTTGCAGCTATGAAAAAGTTGGTTAAGAAAATAGAATAGTAATTAACCCTAATGGATTGTGTATGGTTTGAAAGCCATAGTAACTAACTTTGAATTAATTAATAACCTTAATTGGCTTTTTAACTATACACGTTGTTATAGCCAGTTATTTAATAAACGAAAGATGAACGAATTAATAATAAAACAAAAAGAGTTGATTGAAAGTATAACGGATATTGAAATAAAAATC
>Ga0222644_1000492_pt1 | contig 11550 bp, 8 predicted proteins | sample AntAcemetagen291_FD_179800 | JGI IMG/M metagenome (GOLD analysis project Ga0222644, IMG submission 179800) | Saline water microbial communities from Ace Lake, Antarctica - #291 | ecosystem: Environmental > Aquatic > Non-marine Saline and Alkaline > Saline | place: Antarctica: Ace Lake | collected...
TGTTTTAGAATTAATCGATCTCAATCCAAACAGACCATATTCCATAAAACAATAGAAAGAATGGTCATAGCTAAACCAATTTATCATAAAGATATAAAACAGATGCTAAGTGTGTAACTCAATAATTTTAAATTGGTTAGTGAAACTTATAAGATAGAGGAACTATAACTTCAAGTAGTGGAGGAGAAAACTTACTTTATGAGAAAGCTACCAGGAAATTTAAAAGCACTGAAGGATTATACCTTTGACTTATCAAGGGAAATTCAAGAGGAAGGAGTAAAACTGCATCGCAACTTTTATAACTAAATCAAATAAATACCCTAAATAATCTTATATTTATGTTTTAAAATACTAGGTCATGAACAATCTTCTTACTTATCTGCGATCGCCGTATAAATACTTAGTCACTTCTAGTATCTTTCTTTTTTTAGGTCTTTATTTTGTGCTCAGCGGTGGTGAGAAATCTACTTATGAACTACTTTTTTTAGTGGCTCTTGTTCAGTTGATACTTTTTGGTATATCTTATTATGTGAAGTACAAACGAGGTGAAAAAACTACTCCGTCTTAAAAGAAGTGTAAGAACATCTCTCTTTTGCGAAAGCGAAACCACCACCCATAAAAAAAGCCTCTTGATAATCAAGAGGCTTTTTAAGTAATGGAAAAAAAATAAACGCTTCATTAAACGGCGTTTTCTTCTTTAATTTTATTCAAAGCACTTCCTTTGTGGAACCAGCCGATTTGAGCAGCATTATAAGTATGGTTTGCCATAATCGTTTCCATTGAACCATCTGCATGAGTAACTTCGATAGTAAGTGGCTTATCTGGAGAGAAAGAGGCTAAATCTACAAAGTTAAAGGTATCATCTTCTTGGATCAAGTCATAGTCTGCCTCGTTTGCAAACGTAAGCCCTAACATTCCTTGTTTCTTCAGATTCGTTTCATGAATACGCGCAAAAGATTTTACCAAAACAGCAATAACACCTAAGAAACGTGGCTCCATGGCAGCATGCTCTCTAGAAGAACCTTCCCCATAATTATGATCTCCTACAACAATAGAAGGAATTCCAGCAGCTTTATAAGCTCTGGCCGTTGCCGGCACGGCATCATATTCACCATCTATTTGACTTTTTACCAAGTTGGTTTGCTTGTTGTACGCATTTACTGCACCTATCAAACAGTTGTTAGAAATATTATCTAAATGACCCCTGTAACGCAACCAAGGTCCTGCCATAGAAATATGGTCGGTGGTACATTTACCAAATGCTTTAATTAACAATTTTGCTTTAGAAACATCAGTACCTATAGGTGTAAATGGTTCTAATAATTGAATGCGTTCTGAATCTTCATCCACTTTAATTACTACGCCGCTTCCATCTTCTTGTGGGGCGAGGTAACCGTCATCTTTTACTTCAAAACCTCTAGGAGGTAATTCCCATCCTGTAGGCTCATCTAACATTACTTCTTCTCCGTCTTCATTGATCAATTTATCAGTGATAGGATTAAAGTCCAGTCTTCCTGCAATTGCTATCGCAGCAACCATCTCTGGAGAAGCTACAAAGGCATGCGTATTTGGGTTACCATCAGCACGCTTTGCAAAGTTTCTATTAAAGGAGTGAATGATCGAGTTTTTAGGCGCATTTTTAGGGTCGCTATAACGCGCCCACTGACCTATACATGGTCCACAAGCATTGGTGAAAATTTTAGCATCTAATTGTTCAAAGATGCCTAAAATACCATCGCGCTCTGTCGTGTAACGCACCTTTTCAGAACCTGGGTTGATACCAAATTCTGCTTTGGTTTTTAACTTTTTATCTATTGCTTGTTGAGCGATTGAACTCGCACGTGATAAATCTTCGTAAGAAGAGTTGGTACAAGAACCTATCAGTCCCCATTCCACTTTAAGTGGCCATCCATTTGTAGTCGCCTTTTCATTCATGGCGCCTAATTCTGTCGCAAGGTCTGGAGTAAATGGTCCATTAATTTGTGGCATTAAGGTATCGAGATTGATCTCAATGACTTGATCAAAATACTGTTCTGGGTTTGCATACACTTCAGCATCTCCAGTAAGGTGCTCTCTTACTTCATTTGCCGCATCTGCAATATCAGCTCTTTCTGTAGCACGCAAGTAGCGCTCCATCGAATCGTCATAACCGAAAGTAGAAGTCGTTGCTCCTATCTCAGCACCCATGTTACAAATAGTTCCTTTTCCTGTACAAGAAAGGTTCAAAGCTCCATCACCAAAGTATTCTACAATCGCTCCAGTACCGCCTTTTACGGTAAGGATTTCAGCTACTTTAAGAATCACATCTTTAGGCGCTGTCCATCCTGATAATTTACCAGTTAGTTTCACACCTATAAGTTTAGGGAATTTTAATTCCCAAGCCATTCCTGCCATTACATCAACAGCATCTGCTCCACCTACACCTATAGCAACCATGCCTAACCCACCAGCATTTACAGTGTGAGAATCTGTTCCTATCATCATTCCTCCTGGGAATGCATAATTTTCAAGAACCACCTGATGAATAATACCTGCCCCTGGCTTCCAAAAACCAATACCGTATTTATCAGATACTGATTCTAAAAAGTTAAATACCTCGTTAGAAGTATTTAAAGCGCTTTGAAGGTCCATAGACGCTCCGTTTTTTGCTTGGATCAAGTGATCGCAATGTACAGTAGTAGGAACGGCAACTTTATCTTTTCCAGCTTGCATGAATTGTAGCAATGCCATTTGAGCCGTAGCATCTTGACATGCGATACGATCTGGAGCAAAATCTACATAGTCTTTCCCTCTATTAAATGGGGTACCAGGAGTTTCATCCCAAAGATGAGAATACAAGATCTTCTCAGCAAGTGTTAGCGGTTTACCAGTAAGTTTTCGTGCTTTATCCACACGAGCTGGCATCTCAGCATACACCTTTTTAATCATATCAATATCAAAAGCCATATAGTTTAATTTAATTTATCAATTTTTTAGGATTGCGAAGTTACAAAAATGCCACGTGAAATGAAAGTCTTACCGCGTTACCACAGTAGTTTGAGGATTCTCAAAATAATAAGCTGCTGGAGGTGCATAAATTATCAAATCAATAATTTTCCGAGATTTAAATTATCAGTTTCATAATTTACTATAACGATGGTAATGTTACCGCTTTCGCGAAAGCGTGATTGTTTATTTCTATGCTGGTATTTTAGGAACTGGTTTTATCTAAGCAAGCACCTTTACAAATCATACTTAAATGAAATTTAATGAAAAAAGAAAACCTTGATAAAATGTTTGCTTAATTATAAAGAGATATGCACCAATGGAATTATTCAACAGTAACTTTTACGTATTTCTTTTGTTTAGTTTTAGGTGTATTTGTAATATATACGCCGTCTTTTAATTCATACATTTTCTCAACCATAAGACCATTAACATTTGCCGTCTTTCCACCTAGCAGTGATGTGGTAAAACCAGTGTCCATATCTAAAGTGACCACATATGGCTTGGCTTTTATTAATTCTGCATCCTGTTTAATTTTCTTAGTAGAATATACCAATCGATTATTCTCGGTTGCAATACTTTCCGCATTTAAAAAGAACAGTATTTTCCCATCTTTATAAATAGAATTAACACCATGATTCCAATATTCCCACTGACCGCTTATTTGAAGCTTATAATATTGCTCCATTTTTTTCTTAACATAAACATCTCTTTCTAACACATAGTGATTATTTAAGCTGCCATCCTTAACATCTACATTTAAAATATGATATTCACCTTTTATCCTCCAATGTGAAATTACTGACCTCCGTGCAGTCACGTCTATTTTTTGAAATATTTGAGGACTTGAAGTATCATAATTATAAAGTCCTATAATGTAATGCCCATCTTTTTTTTCCATGATCGGAGTTCTAAAAGCATTAAACATAAAACCTTCATCTTCCTTACCTGTAAAATTATGTTCTGGAATGATTGTTTCTACACTATTAATTTTAGACAAATCAATAAAGTCAAATTCAGATACTCTTACACTGATGTCAGTAATATCTTCCTTATTAAGATTCCTAGGATATACTACATTTGAAACCGTAATTACATTGTTTTGTAGTTTAATATTTGAAGCAGTAACTACTTCTTCATTGCCTTGCAATAATACTTGTATAGGTTTTTCATTTTCCTTTACTATATACATCACTTCATAACCTAGATCATTAATTCTACGCTCTTTTTTAGGAGTATTATTTTTCTTCAAAGGAAATAAGCGCCCATGGAATATGAATGCTTTATGCTCCTCATTATATTGAATATCTTTCGTTATAAAACGATAATAGCCTTTGTGTTTAAATTCAATTTCATGAGTTTTAACTACCTTAAATTTATCATCCAGCATGACTATAGCATGTAGTGAAGATTTATCTGGTTTATCCCACATCGTGTTATGGCTATTACTTTCTGTTTGACTATAAGCAACCATTAAATAGTTTTTATTATCACTGTAAAATGCGTAACCCGAAAAATCGACATTACTACCTAAGTAATAACTTTCATCAACAATATTATTAGCGTTTTTAGATGATGTTTTTGATTTACGACCTAAAGACATATTAAAATCAATCTCAAAAACTTCCTTATCTATTAATTCTAAGCGCCCTTTTGAAAAGTTAACCTTATAGGTCTTACCCTTACCTTTGGCACTTTCGAGAGCAAATACATTGAGATCATTACCATCAAAGCGAGCCGAAATTACTCGTCCTCTAATTTCCTTTATTGTAGTAGATTTTTTAAATTTCATCTTTTCATCAAACTCATGTATAAAACTTATACGCCTTTTGTAATCTTGAACAAGAACAAAAATGTGTCCATTGTCTTTTTCTAAAACGATTTGAGCAAAGTCTGTTTTTTTCCTTGTAGTAACCAGACCGCTAGTTTCTATCTCCACTTGTGCTTGAGGAACAAAATGAGAAAAGAATAAAAAAATGATGAATAAAAACTTAAAAGGAAATTTGCACATATTTATAAAAATAAAACATTAGAAAATGAAGCTAGTTTATAGAACCAGCTGTTTATATAAGATAATTATTAAATCGAAAACCAAGATTAAAGGTTGTAAAATTATATGGGCTAGCAAAGCTAAACGATGGCCCAGCAATAATGGCAAATGAATCTAAATCTAACTCCAGATAGAGTTTTGCAAAAACACCGCTTTGAATACTTAAACCAACAGATTGTATATGAATACCATCATCATAGTTAAATTCATTGTTAGTTATAGGATAACTGTACCCTAAATTCAAGTGGGTCTTAAAGGTTTCATTTATGTAATACCTGGCACTAGCAGCGAGTTCTCCTATTAAAATAGTTTCGTTTACTTTACTCGACCCTAAGTTAAAATTTGTCCATCCGGCAGCAAAATAAGGTCCTATATACAGTTTCTCGTTTATTTCAAAAAAGAGATTGTATTCCAAAGTAAGACTTCGGTTGGTATTCTCATTGACACCTTGACCATAAGTAAAGCCATAAGAAGTTCCTTGAGCAGTACTAAAGATGGAAACGAGACAAAAAGCAGACCAAATGATTATATTTTTCATAACACAAAAAAGTATAAGACAATTATATGAAAAATATTTTTAGGTCTATGTCTAGGAATAACAAGTAAAAAAACTTTTAGAATACACTTATGAGGTATTTAACAACCATAAACTTTATAGTGTGACCATACTGTCTAATGAGCTGTGTGGATCGAGATTTAAAAACTAATGTGAAAACCCAATGGATACTAGGGACGTTTACGTTGCACATGGTTCTTCTTTTTGGATATCCTAATCGCAAATTTCCAAGTAAAACACCTCTATTTAACAAGCTCTAATATAACAGCCTTTGTCATTTTAGAAAACTCATCCCAAAAAAAATTCTTTAAAATGCCTTTAGATAAGAGTAAAGCTTACAATATCTGATCAATAATACTTTCTTCTGTATAACCTTCGGCTTCGGCTTTGTAATTTTTAATGATTCTGTGTCTTAGGATTCCTGTCGCAACGGCTTTTACATCCTCAATATCTGGACTGTATTTACCGTTAACAGCTGCATGAGTTTTTGCGGCTAAAATCAAATTCTGTGATGCTCTAGGACCTGCACCCCAATCTAAATAATCTTTTATAATCTGTGGAGCGGCATCGCTTTTAGGTCTTGTTTTACCTACTAGCGTTACAGCATATTCAATAACATTATCTGCCACAGGAATACGTCTTATCAATTGCTGAAAATCAACGATTTCTTGTGCTGTAAATAAAGGGTTTACCACTGGTTTGTGATCTCCTGTAGTTGCTTTTACTACATCTACTTCTTCTTGAAAAGATGGGTACTGTAAAAATATAGAAAACATAAATCGATCCAATTGCGCTTCTGGCAATGGATAAGTTCCTTCTTGCTCAATTGGATTTTGCGTTGCTAAAACAAAATAAGGAGCGTCTAGTTTATAATTGTGACCCGCCACTGTAACTGATTTTTCTTGCATCGCTTCAAGGAGAGCGGCCTGAGTTTTAGGTGGCGTACGATTGATCTCATCGGCAAGAACAATATTTGAAAACACGGGCCCCTTCAAAAATTTAAAAGTTCTGTTCTCATCTAATATTTCACTTCCTAAAATATCACTAGGCATTAAGTCTGGGGTAAATTGAATTCTTTTAAAATTCAATCCAAGTGCTTGGGATATGGTATTTACCATTAAGGTTTTGGCCAGTCCTGGAACACCCACAAGAAGTGCATGTCCTCCAGAAAAGACAGATATCAATATTTCATTAATAACTTTTTCTTGTCCTATTATTACTTTAGCAATTTCAGTTTTAAGTTCCTGGTGTTTTTTTACCAGATTATCTATCGCAGCTACATCTGACATGGTGGGATGGGTTTAAGAGAATTAATTCCAGGCATTAAGAATATCGCAATCATTATATTCTGGCCCAATTTTGATGTAGGTATCATCAATTTTTTCATTACGCCATTTATTGATTGCCTTTACTTGCTTATCCTTCAAGGCAAGGTCTTTAATTTTCAAATAATCATTTGAATAATTTGCTTTATGATCTGGAACTTTATCAATGACATACACCATTTTAAAAGATGCTGCTCCAGTTCTACTTTTTTCTTCTATGATACCGCTTATATCTCCTTTTTCAAGAAATTGTAAGGTAGATGCCATATCTGATTCCAACCTGGTTATCTCCATTCTTCCAGTACCTGTATTAGGATTGATAATCTTACCGCCATTTTGAGCTGTTCTTTCTTCATCACTTATTTCTCTAGCCGCATCGCCAAAAGTAATTTCCTTCAATATGATGCGATCCCTCATCGCATCAAGTTCTGACTTTGCTTTTTGTATTTGTGCCACAGAAATATAAGGTGTTAAAAGAATGTGTCGCACCTGTCTAATTTGCCCTTTTACTTTCTCTACATAAAGAATATGCCAACCGAACATGGTTTCAAATGGATCACTAATCTCACCTTCTTGAATTGAAAAAGCTTGATCTTTAAATTCCTTCACAAATGGACTCGATCTCTGCAACTCTAAAATTCCTCCTTGACGTTCTGTTCCTGTGTCATCAGAATATAAAGTAGCTTTTGCAGCAAAATCAGCACCGTTATCAATCACGTCTGCTTTATATTCTTTGAGCTTATTGATCACTAAATTAATTTCTTCTTTATCTGGCTTTGGATTAACTACTATTTGAGCCATCTCTACCTCTGTGTTAAAAAGAGGTAAATCTTCTACTGGAATAGACTTAAAAAACTCACGTACTTCTTCAGGAGTAATTTCTACTTGCTCTGTAATGCGTTCTTGCATGCGTTGCGCAAGCAATCCATCGCGATTTACACGATTAAGGGCTTCTCTAACTTGTGTGATGTTATCTTTCTTATAGAAATCGGCAATTTTTTGATCGTCATCCGTTTGAAGTGCATTTTTAAAGTACTGAATTTGCCCTTCGGTTCTACCTTCTATCTCACGATCTCCTATGGTGATGCTATCTTGAATTGCGTGATGTGCGTACATCTTTTCAGACAGCAAGCTTTCCATTAATTCACAACTTGAGATATCTGAGATTCCAGCTTGTCTTTTTGCCTGTTCTTTGGCAGTTACAATATCAGATCCTAAGATGACATAGTCCCCTATTACTCCTGCAACTCCTTCGATAAGAAATCTCTTTTTAGTACTAGGCTTCACGCTATCCAATGCAGCGACTGTTTCCTGTAGATTTTTTTGATCTACAGCAACTAGTTCTTGATTTCTAGTCGTTTGTGCTGTTACCGTTTTCGCAATAGCGAAAACCATAATAACTCCTAGATATTTAATTATTGATTTTAAGTTTATCACTGGTAATAGCGTCATTTAATAAATCTTTTTCTAATTTTTTAATATAAGCAAGTTTACTCTTATTGAGCAATACTTGCTTTACAGTAGGCCTGACATACGATAAAGGCGCGCGATCACCACGATTTAGAACCTTAGTGAAACGGATCAAATATACGCCAAGACTATCTTCTAGCTTCCACGTTTTATTTTCTTTTATATAGAACTTTTCATTTGCGGGATTAATGATATTCATAGCATCAAAAAGATAGGTCTTTTTTACCCAAATACTATCATTCAAAAAATAGCTTCTGTAGGATAGCTTTAGGCTGTCTATTTGTGCCAGCGAATTTACATCCCCTTTATAAAACCACTTTGTTATTTTTTGCAAATCAGTGTTAAGTGGATCCAATTGAACGTATCTAAATTGAACTAAATCTTCATTCAACTTAAAATCCTCTTTACGCTCTAGATAATAGGATCGAATAGCAGCTTCTGGAATAAGCGTATCCATATTTTGCTTTGTTAATTCACCTAAATATTCTTGAGCATATAATTCTACTTGATAGTTAGTTACTAATTTATTGAGTTCTTCTTGTCGCTCTTGTTGTATATTATTTATAGCGTTGTCCATTAACAAATGATCTGTGGCCCATTTATTAATAAAGGCTTTTACAATACGAGTGCTATCTTGCACCGTATAATTTTGGGGTAAAAGTCGCTCAATATCGTCTTTATCAAGATAGTGCTCTCCCAATGTTACCAATGCACTTGGAGCTTTTTCATTTGTGAAATACTCACAAGAAACAAAAGAAATAAAAAATAATATGTAGACTGCTTTTTTAATCAAGTTGCTTTTTTATTTGAGTTTTTACTTTTTTCAATACCTTTTTATGAAGTTTTATTTTATGCCCTTCCCTCAAGTTATTGATCCAGTTTTTTTCTAGTTCCTGCTTATAATCGTTAATGACTCTTCCTCTAGCTTCTTCTAAAGTTTTGTTAGACGGCTCTAAAATACCTTTCACATCTATCACTTTATAAAAACTATTACCTTGATCATGATAAACAGCTGAAACTCCTAATTTAACATCAAAGTCTTCTGGCAGTCTATTGTAAGTTTCTTCTACAGTGCCAGAAGAAATGATCACTTTTGTTTTATTATCTAAATTAAGCCTGGCTTTTATAGTGTCAGTGGCTATACCTAGTTGAAGCATCGTTCTTACTTCATTTGCCGCATCTAATGAGGTGCTTTGGGTCAACTCTATATCTAATCTACGCAACCACACATACTCATTTTTATGGTTATTATAATAATTCTCCTGCCCTAAAGAATCATTATCTGCTTTATTCCATACTTGAGTTTCTATCAAGTCAAACACTAAAAAGCCTTCTTTAAATTCATTGTACAAGAATTTAAAATCTTCGTTATCACGTTCTAAATTAGAGTCGTAGTACTCCATAATTTTATCAGTAATGAAACTGTTGTAGAAGACATCTAACTTTTCCATTTTTGTGCTGTACGAAGCAAAATCTTTTAATTGTTTTTTCTCTACATACTTAAGAAAGTCTGTTGCAGTGTAATCGGTTTCTTTAATCTTAAAAAGCTCCTTGCTATTTGTCTTTTGATTCTTATCAAAAACATAAGCATTTACCATAATAAGACTGTCATTAACTAAGCCATAAACTTCTTGAGAAAGTTGTAGTTTTCTTGAAACTCCGTATTTTTCCTTAAGCCTATTAGTAAAAGACTCTGTGATTATTCTGGAGCGAGGTGATTTTTGAATTTTATTTTCCAACTCTTTTTCTAACGCTTCAAAACCTTTCAAGGGATGTTTTTCTAATAACTTAATAATATGCCAGCCGTATTTTGTCTCTACAGGCTTGCTGTAAGCTCCCTTATCTTTTAATGCAAAAGCCGCATTTGCAAAGGTTTCATCAATACCACCGACACCAAATTTATTGAGTTCTCCACCACGAGACGCGCTGTTTGAATCATCAGAGAATTCTCTGGCCAGTTCTTCAAAGCTTTTTCCTTGATCCAGTTGTTTGTATATTTCTTGAATGCGAGTAGCTGCGTTATTCTTATCAGTTTCTTGTTTATCAAAAGTCATAATATGTGCCACGGTAAGCTCACCTGGATTGGGCCTTTTATCATTCACATGCACTATGTGGTATCCAAAATCTGTTCTTACCGGTTTGGAAAAATCGTTCACAGCTGTTTCATAAGCCACCGTCTCAAATTCATAAGCCATAGTAAAGGGACCGAACCAGCCTATATTTCCTTCATCACCAGCACTAGGACCTTCACTTTTTGTTCTTGCTAAAGACCCCAAACTAGCACCTGCTTGTACTTCTTTATAAACATCTTGAATTCTGTTCCATGCCAGAAGAGTGTCTTTAGGGGAAGCACCACGACTTACCTTAATTAAAATATGACTCGCATTTATTTGTTGCTTACCGCGTTCATATCCTTCTCTAATCAAACTTTCTGTAACCTTGCTGTCTGTTAAATAAGGTTGCGCCAGACTAGAACGGGTACTTTGAATCTCCTTTAAATGAACCTCTTTTTTATCAAGTCCTAATTCATAGGCCTGATGAAGTTTTAAACGGTAATCGATGTAAAGATTTAAATAATTATCCACATCTTTTTGTGCTTCATCTTGAACTATATCTATATTCTTAAAATAGAATTTCATAAATGTCCCGGCATCATAATCGACACCGTCTATGCTAAGCAATGTGTTATCTTCTAAATCTTGTGCCTCTATCCCAGTAGATACTGAGAATGCAATTATGCAAAAGAGACTTTTTATATACTTCATAATCTTCCTTTTCAAGAATGCCAAAAATAGTTATTAAAGATGGCCTTTCAAAACGTAAGAATGTTTCGGTTATTTTAAAAGTTTGCTATAAGTTTTAACCTTTTTATACGACCTCAAAAATATGATAAAAAGTGAGCACTCTATTGAAATTTTGGTCTCCATTGATAAAGTAATGGAATTGTTTGGGAATCAAGATTATTTTAAATACTGGCAAAAAGGGCTTATTAGTGCGCAGAATATTTCAGGAATTCCAGGAGAACAAAACAGTACTAGGCAAATGAAAATAAGAGTGGCTGGAACTGCGATTACCATGAAGGAAGAAATCACAAGAGTAGATTTACCTCATGTATGGGAAGCCACTTATCGCACTAGTGGTGTTTTAAATAGGCAAAGCAACCG
>Ga0222644_1000494_pt1 | contig 11531 bp, 10 predicted proteins | sample AntAcemetagen291_FD_179800 | JGI IMG/M metagenome (GOLD analysis project Ga0222644, IMG submission 179800) | Saline water microbial communities from Ace Lake, Antarctica - #291 | ecosystem: Environmental > Aquatic > Non-marine Saline and Alkaline > Saline | place: Antarctica: Ace Lake...
TATTGAGTGTCTCAACATTTGACAAAACACCTCTAAATCAGCTGCTTACCAAATCAACATATCATACAACTAATTCTGAAATTCTTAACCAGCTGACAATCTTTGACTTATAACGCAACACTAGTGACCTGATAATGGAATATCTACCATTACTCCTCTATCATTTAGTTGACGTATGAGTAATCTGCCAGACACATTACCATGATATCTAGGCCCTAAATTAAAAGCTACAGAATTTGATGTGCTTCCAGTATCATTGACAGTAGAGTCTATTCTATATGTTTCCCAATACGTAAGGGTATCGGGGTGTATAGGCTGCTGCTTTACATAAAATGGCAAATTAGGATAATCTGCTATTTGATAGTCTTCTTGCCAAGCATACTCCACAGTATCTGTAGCTGTGATATTACATACAGGAATATTAGATTTTGCAATGAATACTCTAGCGGGTTCCGTGGCATTTGGATGCTCTACTTTCCATACTCTACCTGATCTATAAAAATCATAATCATCAAAAAGTTCTAAGGTATTCCAAGGAGTAAAAAAAGCATGACCATAGAGTGTAGCTTCAAAAATATCACCATCTAGATTATGTAGTTTTTGAGATATCTCTAATACCTTTGGATAGTACGGTAGGTTAGTTGTAGGATAGCTCACATTGATAGTAAAAGTGATAGAATCTCCTTTTTCATACCAGTGATTAATACCTGCTAGAGTATGTGTGGAAACCTGCCAGCCTGTAGGCAAATTTACCAGAAGTGAATCTGAAACCACCTGCATAGAATCGGTAAAGACCCAATATGCTTGGAGCTGAAACTGTCCATTAATACTAGAGAGTTCATTCTGCACTATCTTACCGTGCAAAGGCTCTTGGTGTTCCCACTGCCCTATGGCTTGAAAATTGTAAAAAGTGATTAAAAATAAAAGGATTGTCTTTTTCATATTGTCTTAATTATTATTGAGTTACGTTATATTTTATTAGATTCCAAACTGTACTATCTCCATCTATATATTTCACTCTACCTATGCCCTTGGCCCAGTATATGGTCTGGCGAGAGAGTTGATTTCCCATGTTAAAATCATACTGCCGTATATCTCCGTATGTACTGTCGCCTATTAAGAGAGTTTCATAATATGCTGTATAAGTCTCCTCGGTTCCTGCTAAAGCAGTAATGGTTCTATCGGTTACATCAGTAGTTAGCACAAAAAACCCCCCCATAGGGGTGAAATCTGCACTACTCCAATACTCTGAAAGATGGCTGCCATTTCGAGCAAGAGGAGAGGCTCCCATTCCAAAAAAGTCAGAGGAGGAGTAGCTACTGTTATATCGTAGATCGATAGATTCATAGTTTCTATCATCATCTTCTACTATATGATCTTCCCGTTGATACAGATAAAGACTGTCTATATCTCCAGTACTATTTTGATAAATCCAGTAACTCCCTTCTTGGTATAAACAGTACTCTTTTAGCGTTTGGTCTATATAATCTGTGCGGAGTTCGCGGTCTTTGCAGCCATAATGTGATGTGCCAGCTATAAAAGTTAAAAGTGTGCCTATTAGAATGTGTACTCTTGTATTTTTCATTTTGCTATTTATAGTGGATTTAGAGAGTGTGCTACACTCTCTAAATCCGGGTTTTTTCTTCTTTTCTTACTTGCATATAACGGTGGTATATGCAGAGTGCCATATCTGGCTGGGTTGTGCGATGGTGTGGCATTCTGTATATACATGTGTTGGTGATTAGCCTTTCTTATTCTTTGATAAATTTAGTTCTATATATTTTTTTATCCTCAACAAAATATATTAAATAAACTCCTTTTGGAAAATCAGAAACGTCTAATCTATCAATGTAGCTACTCTTGTATATTTCTCGACCTAACACATCTACAATGCTGATTGCGACTGATTCTGCAACTGCCAGATACAATATATCCCGTGTAGGATTTGGATATACACCATATCCAAAAGGTCGCTGCTCGTCTATGCCCAATTTAGCCTGTAGAATATTTGGATCACAGGTTGGGTCTGTATCGCCACGCCAATAGAGGATAGTATCATCCCTGCACACCGAAACAACCCCAACAAATTCTGGAATTGTTGAAACTCCAATAAAAGGGTGTAATCCAAAAGAGCGTTCGCCAATACCTTTGATAATGGTATATCTTTCTCTGCTAGAAACATTTCTAGCAAAAAAATGAAGGTACTCTTTCCCGTCTCCGAGCATTATGTTTCGTATACTGTCTATCGTTATTTTTGTGACAAGTCCACCGATTTGATTTGTATGAATGATGGTATCCCCAACCACCAATCCAAAATCGAAGAACAGAATACTATCCTCCATATATAGCTTATCATTTAAATAGGTATATTTGGTTTTATTTTTAGAACCTCCCTCGCCATATTCCAAAAGTATGGTGTCTCCATTTTGACCTATTACTTCCAGTTCTTCCTGAAAAGCTTTCGATGGATAGTTCACCGATAAATATCTAGTACCCGTGGTAAAATCTTGCCCTAAAGAAATTGAGGTGATAAAGATTGAAAATATAAAAGGTATTGTTTTCATTGTATGATTATTTTATGTGTTTCGTGAAAACCGTCTGAACGGTATAATTTTAGATAATAGATATTAGAAGTTAGATGAGAACCATTTAGACCATTGGTTAATGAATGTGCGGTATAGATCAACCGCCCCTGCATATTGTACACTTCTGCTTTTTTTAGTCTAAGACCTCTAGTATCACTTCTGATGTCTATATAGCCATTACTAGGAACGGGAAATACCTTAAACAGCTTCTGAGTAGCTTCAAACTTTCTAACGCCGATATTATCATTTTCCTGACACCCAGGCTCCATACATCCGTATTCATCTACAAAAAGTACTAGTCCTTTCTGCGTACCGTTCGGAAAACTATCACTCGGATCACTGCGGTACTCCCCTGCAAGGGCATAGCCTCCTTTTTTTAGAGCTGTTATACCGTGGCTGAAAATGTTTTCTTTTCCTCCATTATAAGGTGTTGCTATAGATAGTTCATACTGTCTATACCAGAGATATTGGCCATTCTTGTCTAGTTTGAGTAAAAAGCCTATGTCATAGCCATACTTTCCATTATCACGAGCTGATCCTACTAATAAAATGTTACCACCAGCATCTAAGAGATAATGACTGTATGAGTTTAAATACCTTCGAGAGCCTAGTTTATTTTCTAACTCTTTACGCAAATTCCATTTTCTTACAATTTCACCTTTGTCGTTAAATTCTACTAATTGTGTTACGCTACGTTCATTTGACTGTAGGTACGGATGCCCCTCAGGATTCTTTATGGGTTGGTACCATCTATCTTGATATACAGCCAGAAAACTTCCATTATCAAGTGGTACTACCACGAGATCATACACCGTAGTACTGTCTTCCCATATAGGTAGTCGCCATTGCTCGGTGCCTAGGCTGTCAACTTTTATGATAAGACCTTGATGGATGTCAATAAAAGGATGATCCCTAGGTTTGATCTCATTTACGAGTAAAAATCCTAGGTCTTTAGACTGAATTAACTGCTTTGCAAACAAATTTATCGGATTATATTTTGAAAGCAGATTGTTATTGTTAAAAGACTTTATAACGCTTCCAGTGTCATAAGTTATATTCAGATAAGACTGATAAGAGTTGTCCCTACTACTATCTAGATAAGAGCCAAAAGAAATCATATGATTTTTCTTTCTATCATAAATTGAGGCAGCAAGTGAACTTACATATCCAATTGACTCATCCATGATTTTTACAATTCCCTTACTCTTGTCTATACTGTAAATTGTACTTTTTGGCTTTCCGTCTGTAGAGTCTCTTATACCTGCAATAAGTATCATGTTTTCAGACTTTGAAACCCCAAATGGATAATTGTAAGACACATAATCACTATCTGGCAATCTGAAGGTATCTACTTTCAATACTTCATTTTCACCATTGATGATAGTGAAATGAAAACGATGATTTGTACTAGGGTTTGGGTCCGAAACCAATCCTACTATGACACAAGTATCATCCCCATAGTCAAAAGCCTTGGTAGCCTGCCACCCATCTGTGAGCAAATACGTATATACCTGCTGAGCATCTGCCAGTAGGCAGATGCTCAGTAAGTACACTGTTATTATGAGACTTCTCATTAGCGTGTAATAGCGAATTTAAGTTGTTTTAAGACTTCTCCGTTTGCTTCTATGGTACATATATACTGTCCGTTGCGGATCCCAGATACATCTATTTGCTTCACTCCAGATGCTTCTGTGAATTTCACCGTATTTACTTGTTTGCCATCTAAAGTATAGATCGTAATAGATCCAGTGCGAAAGTTGCCTGCCAATTCATACGATACATTGAGTTGCGTTTGTACAGGATTGGGATAAAGCTTTAGTCCCAATACTTTGTACTTACTTGATACATTAGATTCAGTTAGGCTTATTCTATCGTTTGACCGTTCATCTGTGACATTTGAAGTATTCTCATTATTGCTTATTCGAGGAGAATTTGTTGGGGTCACATCTGGGGCATAGATAGGTGCTATATAGCTGGATGCTTCATTGAGTGTGAGTAGTGGCTGTACTTTGTACTGTATTCCATTCGATTCTTGCTCATACGACTGAAGCAGTGCAATCTGAGTCGCATTCAGATTAGTAATATCTACGTTGGACTCATCCCACGATTTCAACGTAGCTCTGAGTGCCATTAAATCGGTATGATAGTCAAGACGGCTAGCATTAAAATCTGGCATAGCAGGAATAGAAGCTAAAACTGAATTGGCTTCTGACGAATTCCCTCTGCTGTCATACAGTGATGCCAGACGGTACTTGTGCTGTGGTCTGTTAGACGCTATCAAAAGAGGCTCTACAATCTCCTCAAATCTATCTACACTGTCATTGAGTGCTTTTATCAGTATACTATTTACTCCTGCATCGTAGGCATTGCTATGGTGATAGACTTCATCCATGAGATCATCTCTTGCAGTGGTCGTGCCACTTACTCCTATCACAGCAGCGATATAAGCCGTTGGAAAATTATCCGTTCTGTTTTGCAGTGCATTTATTATATTGGGGTTGCGAGCACTATGTGGATTGAGCATCAGCAAATCCCTTATCTGCAAGTGAGTGATAGCTGAGTAACTCGTGCTGAGTGTTAAGAGCACTTCGTCTGACAGGTAAGGTGAGTAATTGGTCATATCAGACACTAATCCACTGGCAGAGCCAAGGCTCACAGTGACTAGTAGATTCACTAGACCGGGAGTATTCCCTCCATCTACTACATCCCACACTTCATCTATCTTCACTATAAGCGTGCTTAAGTGTGTGTTAACAGTGTTTACCTGACCGCCTGATATATAATAACCTGTTGCAGTGTTATCAGGGCATTGAGCATTAGAATATACAACCCCAGTGTTATGACTATTCACTCCCCAGTGAATAACAGGCTCTACTCTTGGTTCTGAGGCTGGATCATGGTGAAAATACTGAACAAAAGTGCTTGAGCTTTGTAGGTAATTGAAGTTTCTGTTTCCTGTACTGCCATAAGCTCCAAATATATTTCCCATAGGATCTAATCCACCACCTTGCTGAGGCAGATCTGTTTGTGCAGTGGTATACGGGATAGTCTGATGGTGGGTAGCCCATATATCTAAGTAATTGTCACTAGTATTTGCAAAATCGTTGCATTTGTATTTTAAACCTATTTGTGGGTACAAACCTACATTTTGATGTTTGTTCCATCCAATAGCTTCAGCCCCAAGTAGATTGTCGTCAAAGGTATTTCTATAGATATCATTGTTCTTGTCTTCGTTTGCATTGGTGATAAAACCGACAGAATATTCATTAGGTAGACTAGTGGCCAAATTGGATGAAAAGTGATTGCCTTCCGCTTGATATCCATTGCAATTGTCTAAGTAAATACCATAAGCTTCTATATCTCTAAAAGTGGGTACAGCATAAGGATTTATTTGAAACTCGTTTCTGTTGAGCAGTGCTCCTTCTACACCACTATGATAGATACCACCAAGGCAGTTTTGAAATTGCACGTCTTGCACTACGCTAGGTTTTCCAGCGGTGTAGTTATTTCCAGAGAGTGGATTATCCAGTGACTCTATACCGTATTTCATATCGATAAAACTTGAATTCACTAATGTCGTCGGTGGACCACTCTCCAAGGGCTGATTGGCATATAAATCCGTGATGAGGTAACTCGCATCCATAGTGAACATTCCAACTCTTCGCTGGAGGTAATCATCCATTCTTGGATCCACAGTTCCATCTCTTTGGTCGTGCCATGTGCAGCCTCTGAATCGTACATGAACTACACCCCACATAGTGACATTCGGCCATATATCAGAGACAAAATCACTTCTATAATCATTCGTAGTGGTGAACTGACACTTGATAAAACTGGACACATTTGGGGAAGAAAAAGATGAACTGGAAGAGAAATGGTGGTAGCCAGTAAAAGAAACATCTCTAAAATTATCTCTAAAAATAGCTTCATTTGCAATTAATCTTCCTCCACTTTTTGAGTGATCCAAATTTCCATTTGGATATATTCCGCATAAAGTAACTCCAGTTCGTGCATGCTCTATTGTACCTCCATTCTGAATAAAGAAGGAACCTTGACTGCTTGCGGGACCTTGTGGTAAATTACGATCTCCTTCTACATAGATGCCTTCCCATTGGTCACATATACTTGAGATGATTCCTCCGTTCAAAATTAGTTTACCTCCTTTTTTCACTAGTATTTTAGCATCAGGGTAACACAATACTCTATCCGTTATTGTAAGTGTGACTCCTGAAGGTATCACTAACTGTCCGCTAACGATCTCTAAATCACTCCAAGTCTCTGAAGTGGTCAATGCTCCTGAACGACCCACAGCCATTGTTAAAGCAGAATACATATCTAAATACCCACTCCCAAGTTCGCCGGGATAGTCGTTAGCGTCAATTATAGGCTTTGTAGTACTTACTAATATCTCTTCAATCATAGCTGGTGTAAAGCACTCATTTAAAGACAAAATAAGTCCTGCTGCTGCGGTCACTTGAGGGGCTGCATTTGATGTGCCCTTTGTGTTGCCGTATTTAATAGCGTTTGGATCACTAGGGTCATAATCAAAGGTTGCGGTAACGTGAATTGATTGAGCACACAGTTCAACTAAATCGTTATGGGCGTGTATAGTAGTAACTCCATTTGAATTAGTACTTGTTGTACCAACGTGAGATCCGTTCTCATCTACCCCACTTACAATTATTACCCCGTCTATATTTCTTGCTGCAGCATGCCTAATGCGAAAATTGTCATTTCCTGCTGCTAACACCACTGTTATTCCTTGATCTACTAAATCCTGTAGGGCTGCAGTACTGTATCCAGTTCCTGTCCAGCTGACATTAATAACTTTTGCCCCATTATTAACTGCTCTTGTTATTCCTCCTGAAACGCCATCTCCGGTTGCTCCAGTTCCTGAATGGGAAACTCTAGAACCGTCCCACTTTAAATTATAACCGGCTCCAATCATCCCAATTGTGTTTGGCTCTGCACCTGCAGTACCAAGAACGGCAGTCCCATGATGATTTCCGCCAGTTATAGGTCCATAAACATTTCGAATCTGGTTTTGTAAGTCTTCAAGGTCCAAATCAAAATCCGTGTCCACAATAACCATTTTTATGTCAGGATTCCCTTTTTCAATCGACCAAGCACAAGCGGCATCAGATAGTTCATTTGCCCAGTTGTTGATCCCTCCCCACCTAATTCCATAATCATTTATAACAACTGGATTTGTACAACCCAGAACACTATCCATTCCCATTATTTCTATTGAGTCTGTTAGGTTCAAATTTCGAAGAGCAGCAACGAAATTTGCAGCGTTCCCATTTATTGTCACGCTGTAGAAATTTTTCAGAGAAAGATTTAGAACAGTTGCTGAATAGTAGGGAGCATAATCACTTGCATTATAACTTGTTAGGAGAGTATTTAGTGCAGTGTTGTTTGTAAAAGAGCTTGCTAATGAAGCACTTGTACTTGTCTGATTCGTGTGCACGGTTTCTGCATTTTTATAGTCAATCCTCAACGTAGCTTCTTGCCCAAAGCCTCTCATACCTAGCAATACTAGCCCTACTAGCATTATCATTTTTGTTAAATGTGTTTTTTTCATTTTGTCTTATTTGTTTAAACCGTTCCGTTTTCTTCGGAACATTAAAATTACTGCCAGAGTTGATTAAGCTCTTGCAGTTTTTAATGCTGATTTTAATCCTTTTCCAGAGCCACATTCGTTTACAAGCGAATGGTTCGGGTTGCTAAGATACCGCTTTTTTGGCGGTTTTAGGTAGCCTACTTTTCTTTCTTTGGGTTATCACCAACGGTTTGCAGCTACCCGAAGGGCGGGATTTTCACCACAAAACTTCATTCGGAGAACTGAACTTTCGGCTTGCACAAATGTGTCTTCGGAGAACGAAACCCCGCCTTTTGGGTAGGTGCTGTTACAAGCTGCCCTTCTTCTGTCTGTCGTTGCTGTCATTACTTGAATTCTTCTACTGTCACTGTCCAATTACCAGCTGCGTTTATGTTTAAGTAATAGCGACCTGCACTTTTTTGAATTGAACTTTCACTCTCTTCATTTTCTGCCGATATCATAACTTCAGGAATACCACCTTGTTTCATAATGTCTTTCCCTTCGTCAACTACATAAGCTGCAAACATTCCCATACCCATTCCGTTGTCTGTGCTGTAATTATATTTCAATCGGGCTTCGCCACCAGTCAATTCAAATGTTGGCGATTTTTTCATTCCGTTTCCTTTGAAAGTATAAACTTCTGTCCACTTGCTTTCTCGTTTTTCTTCCTGTGGCTCTGCTGCCGTTGTTTGTGAATTGTCGCTTGGTGAAGAACTATTTTTTGATTTGTCCTTGTCTGTTGTGATGCCAAACAGAACAAATGAAGCAACTAAAGCAATTCCGTAAATTGTCGCTGATTTAGTTCCTGTTCGTTCTTTTTTATACCAAAATAAACTTTTTTGAGGGCTGAAAAAGCCAATGATTAGTAATACTAAACTGGTTAAAATTAGAAGTGCGAATAAACTGTCCATTTTTTTAAAGATTAATTGTTTGTTTTTGAAATTGGTTGTTTGTAATTATTAATGCAGTAAATATTATTACTGTCAAAAGTGAAATTATTTGAGATGGTGAAAATGTATCTTGACTTAAAACTGTTCCCCTGTCGTCTGCTCTTATGAACTCAATTATAAATCTGAAAATTGAATAAGTCAAAATATAGATGTAGAATTGATTTTTGGGTTTGAATTTGGTAAAAAAGACAAATAGGCAAAGCACAAAAGCACTTTCATATAATTGTGTCGGGTGTATTTTAGTTAGTTCGTGGTAATGATTATGAGGTAAACTTTCGATTGGAAAAGTTACTCCCAAAAAAGATTTTGTCGGACTACCAAAGCAACAACCCGCCATAAAGCACCCAAGTCTGCCGAAGAAATGAGCTATACAAAAAGGAAGAGCCAAAATATTAAGCGTTGGCAAAACTGGCAATGAAGCAAGTTTAAGACAAATAACGAAAACCATTAAACCGCTTAGTAAGCCACCTAAAAAAGTTAGTCCGATTTGACTTAAGTTGTCAAATGTTAATGCGATGTTTTGAGAATATGCATCAAAAATAAATGCACCTATGAAACCTAAAAGAATTGAAACAATTAGGCTCAAATGAATTTTATGTTTTTCTTTTTCTGTCTTGGTCTTGAATGGCTTTTGATATTGCAAAAAAAGCATAGCCATAGCAATACCTAATCCCACAAATAAATTGTAAGATGGAATGAAATTGTTGTCGCCTATGTCTAAATATCGTAGCATAAAAAAATGGTGGGGCGAAGCCCCACCGTTTTAATTACAAAGCTGGTTTCTTTTGTGTCAAAGAAATTACACCGCCAATAAGGAATAAGATACAAACAATGAATGAAAGAAAATTGAAAGTAACCAAAGTTACTCCCGATAAAATACCTGCTAAAAGCATCATTGCTCCCCAGCCTTTTGGGTTTTTCTTGTAAAGAAATGCACTTACAAGTCCAATTAAAGCTGCTATTAAACCAATCCATAAAAATGCACTTCCTGCATCGTCTGTTGATTGTTTTGTTGCTCCGTCAGCAAGTGTTGAAAGTCCTGCGGCACAAGCCCCAGAACAGATTGCGGCAGGAAGTCCTAAGATACCACCGATAATGCCCAATATCATTGGTGCGTTTGAAATTTGTTTTTCGTTACTCATATTTTGAAATTATTTGTTGTTAAAATTTTAATTGTAGTTCAGTTACAAAGGTTTTTAAAGTTGTCTTTGTAGGTCAACTTTTTATTTAAGTGTCGTCAGGTGGTTCTCGTCCGTTACTAATTCGTTTCATTTGTCTGCTTGTTTTTGTGTGCACTGTCGTTCGTTAGGGTTGCTTGTAACGTTTAGTATATGGCAAGTAGGGCAGTTAAAGGCAATAAACTTTCAATTTTGCACTGAGCCAAAGCGTTGTATTTTGTTTTTATCTTATTCATTTTAAAAGCCAAATCAACGATTTGGCGGTGTTGGTAAATAACACTGAACTATCGTGAGCCACCGAACGCCCTATTTGCTATATACAGTGTTGTGCGTAGTGTTTTATTGTTTGAATTCAAACACACTTTATTAAAAGCTAAAACCTACTTTAGTATATACTCCAATAGATTTACCAAATGTTGAGTATTCGATTCCAGAGCCAATACTAAGCTTACTCTTGTAGAATGAATAAGAGAGTCCGGAACTTAAATAGATATCAGATAACAAAGAGGTTTCAAAATAACGTTCGTCTGAGCTGAGTAGTGTTTCTCTTACAGTTAAATTTTCATTCCATTTTGTTCCAGTGTGCTTTGTGAATAATCTAATCTGCGGTATAACCTTCGCGGTAAAATGGATGTTATTTTTATTCAGTTTCAGTAAATTCAATTGAAAACCAAGAGGGGTCTCCAGACTAAGTTGATTCACTGATTTATGACTGAAATGGTGAATATTTGTTCTTTTGAAAGAGCTAATAAACAATGTTCCTTCAGTTTCACTTTTGAAACGTCCATAATTGACAGTTAATCCAAGTTCTAGATGTACCTTATTCAGCAGTCTTAGTTTTTTGTTAAGGCCAAATCCAAGATCAATTTGTGTATTAAATGATTGGTAGCCCATTCCCTTATGAAAGAGTCTGTTTTGAATATGATATTCTATAGGATTCCACCTAGATGTTTCAATTTGTGCTGAAGAATAGGTCCCTATGCAAATAAATAATAAAGTAAGAGCAATGTATGTAAATCTCATTTTTAATTTTTCTTATGAACGTTTATAATTATCTTTTATTTCTTTTCTCAGAATCTTTTCCAAATTACTCACAACGTTGGTATATGTGATGTAGGCATAGCCTATGGTCATTATATACTGTTGTTATAAATCGTATTTCTTAAATTTGAACAAAGTAAAATAATAAAATGAATATAGAAGAGTTAAAATACAA
>Ga0222644_1000496_pt1 | contig 11503 bp, 10 predicted proteins | sample AntAcemetagen291_FD_179800 | JGI IMG/M metagenome (GOLD analysis project Ga0222644, IMG submission 179800) | Saline water microbial communities from Ace Lake, Antarctica - #291 | ecosystem: Environmental > Aquatic > Non-marine Saline and Alkaline > Saline | place: Antarctica: Ace Lake...
GTTTACACCGAGAGGGTCGGGGGTTCGAATCCCTCATTGCCCACATCAATTAAAATCCTGATGAATTTTTCATCAGGATTTTTTGTTTTAAAAAAATGAGAAACCTACTGGAATAGTAGGTTTTTTTATGCTCAAAACTTTCCTATTAGCTTATATCAAGAGATTTTAAAAATCTAAGAACTCTCTAAGACACTACTATTATAATTAAAATAGGCATCAAAATAGGCATCCATAAAATCTTATAGGCATCCAAAACTATTCAAAAAATTAAATTTCACAAAAACCTTTATTATGAATAATCATAAACTTAACATATTGTTTGTTATTAGGGTTAATAGAACTAGAAGTGATGGAAAAGCTCCATTATTATGCAGGCTCACCTATAACAATAAAAGAAAGCCATTTTCAACAGGACAATTTATAAACCCTAAGTATTGGAGTAGCAAAGAACAAGTTGCAAATCCAAAAGATGATGATGGATATTTAAACTCACAACTGAGTCTGATTAAGAACAAACTTAATCAGGCTTTTTTATTACTACAATATCAAAGAAATGAATTTGATGTAAATGACATCTTTAATCAATATTTAGGAAAAAGAACAACTAGAGAGAAGACAGTGATTGATGCTTTTAATTATCATTATAATAGGATGGGTAAGTTAGTGGGTATAGAAGTAACACAGACATCAGTTGATAAATACCATCAAACACAAAAGCATATCAATACTTTTTTGATGTTTAACTACAAGAAGAAGGACTATTTACTGAATGATTTGAAATTGAATTTTTTGAATGATTTTGAATATTATCTGAAGACTAAAAAGGAATTTAAACCTAGTACAGTTTATAAAACAGTTCAAAGGTTTAGAAGAATTATTAGAGTAGCAATAGGAGCAGAGTATATTCAAAGAGATCCATTCATCTTTCATAAAATTAAAAAGCCTAAAAAGGAGGTAGTGTACCTTAATCAAGATGAATTAAAAATGCTAGAAAATTATCAATTTTCACAGCAAAGATTACAACTTGTAAAGGATTTATTCATTTTCTGTTGTTACACAGGCTTAGCATTTCAAGAAATGACAAATTTAGAATCAAAACATATTATCAAGGGCTTTGACGGAAATTTATGGATTGAAATGATAAGGCAGAAAACTGACAAGAAAATTTCTATTCCACTTTTACCAAAAGCTATAGAGTTATTGAGTGAATATGGAGAAGGCACAACTAAACAGTTTAAAAGATTCCCATCCATATCTAACCAAAAGTTTAATTCTTATCTGAAAGAAATTTCAGTTGTAGTTGGTATAGGAAAAAACCTAACCCACCATATAGCTAGGAAGACTTTTGCCACAACTATTTTATTGTATAATAATGTACCAATGGAGATAGTTTCAGAGCTCTTAGGTCATTCTAAAATGTCTATCACTCAAGACCATTACGGAAAAGTTGTGCAAAAAAAGTTAAGTGAGAGTATGAATGAGTTGAGTAAAAAAATGAATAAAAAATAGTTGTTTGTATTTGTGTTTTCTATTTTTAAGGTTTTTAAAATAGATTGCTATGAATACTTTAAATGTTCCCATTGAGTTTAAGCAAATAAACCCAGATGATTTTGATTCCATCTATTATAATGTTAGTCCTAAACAGATAATTTCCCCAAATGAAGATGGCTATATAAATGATGCATTGTCACCAATACTTGATTCTACTAGAGAAGAGAAAAATACAGTTGTTATTAATGCAGGTGTTGGTCAAGGGAAAAGTTACACCATAATTGATATGGCTACAAAATATGCTGTTGATGACAAGTATATTGTAATTATTGCTGTTCCATTTAAAAGTTTAATAGAACAATATTATCAAGAGTGTTCAAATAAATATCCTGAAGATAAAATTTTGAATACTCTTGAGTTTAAAGATTTAATTTCCCCTAGCTTAGGAAAAAGTGGTTATGGTTATGTACCAGAGAATTTTGAAGTTTATGATTATGATATTCATATTATGACTATCAATGCTTTAGTAGGAAATTCAGGTGAAAGTCTTTTATTTCAAGCCAAGGAAAGAGTGATTTATTTTGATAAACTCAGAGAATATTGTGAGGATTCAAATAAAGAAATTATATTAATTTTTGATGAAATTCATGATGGGTTATATAATTTTAAGGAAAGGTACTTGTATAAGTTGTGGAACTTTCAAGGTCTAATACATAAAATATTCATTTTGAGTGCAACCTTTAATGAAGCATCAAAAGAAGTAATTAAGTATTTGTCTGAATTTACTGATAGAAAGATTCAGTTAATAGAATCAGAAAGATTAATAATTCCTAAAAAACAAAGTAGATTACATTTAAATTTTTATGTAGAAAAGCAAATACAAAAAGAAGAAAAATTAATTGAATTAATATCAAAATTGATTAAGAATGATGACAATTTTGATGTTTTACTTTATTCAAAAAAGCAAGCTATTAAAATTTTAGAGGAAGGATATTATATTGATTCTGAGGATATAATTGAGGTTGGCTCTTTATTGGGTTGGTATATGAACAAAATAAATTTATGTTATACTGATTTATTTAATAATAAGGCAAACAAAAAATATGATGAATCAAAAACAAATATTGGAACAAATTTCAGTACTGGTATAAGTATAAAAAAGGAGAATCATTCATTTATTGTTATTTTACCAAAAGAACTATCTATTGAATATTTAGATAATAAAGGTGTTTTTACTAATGGGTGTAATTCTATAATTCAAGCTTTAGCTAGGCAAAGGGTAGTTGGTGATATTTATATATTTCTGCCTCAACCTGTAGGAATTGAGTTAAGCTCATTACCTTATAGTCAATCTAAAAATGAATTTATTTATAGTGAATTTGAGGAATATAAAAATCATTCAAAGGATCTAGTTAATTACTCAAATATTAACAAGCAGGATCAATTACTAAAAAAAGTATATAAAACTTTGTCTGCTCAAGTAAGTAAAGGAACTAGAACTATTCTAGAAACTGATAGAACAGGGATGAATAGATTAAATTTTCCAACACAAGAAATCTTTAATTTAGAAAAGGGTGAAAAGTATTTAAGTCAGAATTTTTTTGGTGGAGACATATCCTCTTTTGTGTTTTGGTCATCTATTTGTAATCAATTTCTAAATTGCAAACTTCAATCTATTAATTCTAATAAGAATTACCATTTAAATAGTGAGAATTTATTTGAGAAAATTGTTGAAATTAAATTAGAATATGAAAATGAACATCAAATTTTAGATAATGATCCCATCTACCTGTGTACATATGATAAATTCAGGTTAATGAGTAAGGTGTATTCATTTCTTTTTGATGAAATACACCTCATTATTGATGAAAAACTAGCTAATAATAAGAGGATTGAAGAAGTCAAATTAATGGTCTTGAAATCTATAATTGATGAAAATTCAGCTATTTTTGATTTAAAAGAAGATAAGAAGCTTATTTATCACTATTATTTGAAATCAAGCCTATTTTATGCTTCACATTTTATTGTAAATTCTTATGCAGATAATATTCTGTCAAGTTATTCACCAGACACATTAAGAGTGATTGAATTGTTTTATTCCTGGTTAGATTTCATTATAATTTTAGAGAATAGCAAAAAGAAAAGAGGGAGAAGTTATACTTTGCCAACAAAGCCAACTGAAGAGTTTATCCAATTGTTTGTAGAAAATAATTTTGAACTAACATTAAAAGAATTAATTGAAAAAGATATTTTATTGAGTACAGGGTTATTCCCTTTAAAGGGAAGTGTTAGGAAAATCAATGATGCTGGAAAATTAATAAATTCTTTTTATTCACTTTTAGTAAGGGTATTATATAATGGAACTTCAACTACTTATGATGTAAATGGTAGAAGAGAAAAGTTGTATAAATTAAATGAAACAGATTTATTTGAAGGAAATTATTACAATCTGTTATATAAACTAGTGCCAGAATTTGTTATATAAAACACACACTTTTTCTCTCTTATATATATAGTAAATGGGAAAAAGTGTGTGTTTGTAAAATACAAAAAAATCCAACCTGCTAATTTTAGCAGGTTTTTTTATGCAATAAATTTAAAAACAAATATTATGAATTTAAGACAATCAGAAAGAAAAAATGCTAAAATGAAAATGGCATTACAAGGACCTTCAGGTTCAGGAAAAACATACAGTTCACTCCTGTTAGCTAAAGGATTAACAGATGGAGACTTTTCAAGAGTTTCAATTATTTGCACAGAAAATGGAAGTGCAGATTTGTATTCTCATTTAGGGCAGTACAATGTACTTTCATTAAAACCACCATACACTCCTGATGTTTTAATAGAGGGGATAGATGTTTGCTTAAAAGCAGGAATGGAAGTAATCATTTTAGATTCAATTAGTCCTGTATGGGATTACTTAATAGGACTTCATTCATCAATGCCAGGAAACAGTTTTACCAATTGGGGAAAAATCACTCCTTTACAGAATAAATTCATCAATAAGATTTTACAATCTGATGCTCACTTTATAGCAACTATGAGAACAAAACAAGATTATGTTTTGAATCAAAAGAATGGAAAATATGTTCCAGAGAAAGTTGGGTTAAAAGCTATACAAAGAAATGATTTAGATTATGAATTTACTTTGGTATTTGATATAGATATTAAACATTATGCTACTTCAAGTAAAGATAGAACAGGATTATTTGTAGATAGACCTGAATTTGTGATTACTGATAAAACAGGTAAAAGAATCAAAGATTGGTGTAACTCTGGTGAGAGTTTACAAGGGGTAAAAGATGAGATAAAAGCCTGTTTAACTTTAGAGCAATTGAGAGTAATTTACACCAAGAACATTAGCAATAAAGAAGAGTTAAATACTGATTTTATAAACCAAAAAGAATTTATAAATCAAAAACAAATTTCTAATCTAAATAATTTTTCACAAAATGGAACTACAAATAGTTAAACCAAGAAACAGAGGAGTAGATTTAATAGAAACTGAACCCACTCCTAGAGTTATTAAAGAGAATATATCCCCATTTATTGGGGCTAATACTTTAGAAGTAAGTCTTTCTCATTTAGAAAATGATTGTACAATTCCTGTATTTGCAAAAGACAATGAGGTGACAATTTCACACAATGACTTTATTAAAACAATGGCTAGTAGTGTTTTAGAGGTTTTTCCAAATGAGCAGATTAGCAAACCTGAAATTAGGGTTAGCCATACAATAAAGGGTAGAATACCAGATGCAATTAGAAAACCAGCTAAAGAACTGTTAGAAAAGGAGAAAACTATCTTTTATGAAAGATGTGCTTTCATTTTTAACATAGATACTCTTAAATCCTCAATAGGAGTGAATTCCCTATCTCTCACAGTAGGTGGAGTTAGATCATATAATCAGGAAAACTTATACTCTAAGAAAACTATTGAGAAGTTTAAAATATTTATTGGATTTAAAAATCATGTATGTACCAATTTGTGTATTTCTACTGATGGATTTTCTGATGAATTGAGAGTAAGTAGTATTGAGCAATTACAACAGAAAATGATTGAGTTGTTTTCAAACTACAATATGGAACAACATTTAGAGCAAATGCAAGAATTACAACAACAGTATTTAACTGAAAAACAATTTGCTCAAATTTTAGGAAAAGCTAGACTTTACAATCATTTACCAAGTGATATAAAGAAAGATTTACCTAAACTAACATTTAATGATGGTCAGCTCAATGCTATAGCAAGAGATTACTATAATGATAAGAGTTTTTGTAGAGATTCAAATGGAAACATAAACCTATGGAATGTTTACAATCTCTTTACAGGAGTAGCAAAGAGTTGTTATATTGATACCTTTCTAGATAGAAATGTAAATGCTCATACATTTACCAACAGTGTTTCTGAAGCCTTAAAAGGCAATAGTGATTACCATTGGTTTTTTGAGTGATTGATGCCCTAGTAGTTATAAATTACTAGGGTTTTTTATCTTTTTTAGGCTTAGTTTCTTTTTTGTTTTGAGGTTTAGGAATCATTCTTCCTAAACCTATTTGTATAGGTTTTTTATCACTTTTTTCCTTTTTAGCCATAGTTATTTTTTTAATGGTTTATTTGGTTTTTGTTGTGAAGGTTTAGGGATAGTCCTACCTTTTTCTTCAGTTAATGGTTTAGGTTGCTGCTTTGGATTTTTGTTTTTATCATTATTCATATTATAAATATTTATTGTTATAAACAGTATTATTGATGAGATTCCTAAAAATATTGTACTTATTGATATTGTATTAAAAACCTCAATTTTTGAATTTCTAATATCTATATTTTCTATAATTGTATCAATTTCTAATTCATTATCTATGTCATTTATTGTGTTTTCAGAATACCTTCTTGAAAAAAAATGAGACAAAAGACTTGCAAATAATGTAATAGAAAAAAGCCCCCAACCAATTACCAAAATCCACAGATATATAGCATTTTTTATAGGAACTATCTTATCAATTAAAGTTAAGGATAAGGCTAAAGCTCCTGATGCAATTAAGGTTATGTACTTTTCAAAATCATCTTCACTTTTAGATTTACTATCATAAACAGCTTTTCTAAAATCTTTCCATTCTTTTATTTCCTCCTCAGTTTTCATAATTCAACTTTTTAACTATTCTCAACAATTTCAATTTCCTCTTGTGTTAATCCATACAACTCATATACCATAGCATCAATTTCTTTATCTGTAGCATCAATTTTAGTTTTAAGTTCTAGAGCTTTTTGTTGTTCTTGTAAAAAGTAATCTTCCCATTCAGCCTCTTCACTTAATAACAATTTTATTTTCTTCTTTTTAAGCTCTTTTACAAAATCACCAAAACTTAATAAATACCAATCTTCTAGTTTTTTTGATAGATTTTCTAACTCAAATTTTCTTTGAAGGGTTCTTTGGAATTTCACAATGCATTTATTGCTTTCATTTTTTAAAGACATTATAAAGTCTACTCTATTTTCAAAAAAGGAATCTTTAGATTTTAAATTATTTGGTACTGGTAAAAGCTGAACCTTGTCCCTTCTAAAATCATAATAGCCACCTTGAAGTGTTGTGCATACATTTGATAAAAAGAAAAATGACATTTTAGAATTTAGGTAAGCTAATAAAGATTTAGAACCAGAAGAAATGAACATACTATTTTTTTGTAGATAGATTTCACCAGTTGTATCTAAGTAAAAGTTACACCTATTATTAATAAAAGGAGAAATTATTTTTGGTTCATTTAATAGGTGTGAATTATTACTTCCATACCTACTTAGACACCACCAATTAAATCTTCCTGACTTCACCTCTGGTCTATTCTCTAAGCTATTTCTGTTTTTAATTAAATGTTCTTTTATTGTATCTGAATAATCTAAATTATAATCCCAAGGCAGAAATAGTATATGATTTTTTAGAGGGCTTATGTTGTATCTTTTTATTTCACTTCCACCTAGTATTAATTTTAACCTCTCTTCTGCTTTAGAATCTTTAGAGAAAGGTTTTAAATTATTTACAATAAAAACATCATTTTTACCTGAAGCTATTCCTGCAAAAATTTTATTATCTACAATTTCTTTCAGGGGCTTAGACTTTTGTTGAATTTTATCCAGAAGCTCTGAAGTTTTAAGATTAATAAAATTCCACATATCATCTTTAAGAGAATCCATTGAAACTTTATATTTATTTAATTCTAGAGTGTTAATTGGGTCAGAAGTGACAACTCTTTTATTAATTTCTGAAAAAAGAAATGTATTGCTTTTATAGGTTTTATTTTTGTTGAAAACATATATCATAGGATATGTAGTAGCATCATCAAAAACAGTGTAGTCATCAAAATCAATAATCAATTCTATATTTGAATCTTCTTTAATTACTTTTCTGATTTGTTTACCATAGGTTGCTTTTAGAAACTTATTAGGAAGAATGAATGAAAACAATCCATTTTCATTCATTAAATTAATTCCTCTTTCTATGAAGTAAGTGTATAAATCAGCTATACTATTATAACACTTATAATGCTTTTCTAAGTAAGGTTTTATTTCTTTAAATAATTCTTGTCTTACATAAGGAGGATTTCCAATCACCACATCAAAACCACCTTTAGCAAATATTTGAGGAAATTCATTTTGCCAGTTAAAAGCTTTATCACCTGCAATTTCAGGGTCATCAATTAAACTATTTCCACATTTAATATTATTGTTTAAATCATTCAGTTTTCTATTTGGTTGTGCAGTTCTTAACCATAAAGAAAGCTTTGCTATTTCAACACTTTCATCATTTAAATCAACTCCAAATAAATTGTTTTCTAAAATGCTTTTTTCAACATCACTTAACACCATTGCATCACCAAACAATTTGGCTTGTAATTCATCTATATAGCTATGCTCATTTATTAAGAAGTCTAATGCTTGGTTTAAGAAAGCACCAGAACCACAGGCAGGATCACAAATAGTTAATTGTAGTAGCCAATTTCTGTAAGTAGTTAATTTATCAATTAGACCTTTAATGGTTTTCTTTTGTCTTTTCTTATCTGTAATATAATCATCTTCATTTATCTCAAGTGCAATTTTTTGTTCATCACATAGTTTACCTACTGTGTTTTCAACTATGTATTTTGTAATGTATTTAGGAGTGTAAAAAACACCATCTTTTTTTCTTTTAGTTTTAGATTTATCAACTACTTGCCCTTCTAATTCAGCTTTAACTTCATCCAATTCATTTAAGGAGTTTTCAAAAATATGTCCTAAAATATTTACATCAACTTCACTATCAAAATCATAGTCAGAGAGCTTTAAAGTATGCCTATACAATAAATCATCATCAATTTGTATAGTGTCTAAAACATCATTTGGTTTAAACAGTCCACCATTATATGCATATACATCAAACTGCTTTCCTTTAAAACCTGTGTTTAGATACCCAAAGTACTTTTTAAACCTATCAAATAAAGGAGCATAAGCATCTAATTCCTGTAACTTTTTCCATTGTTTTAAAATTAACCTTACAGAGTTTGGGGGCAATAAGTGTCTGTCTTCTGCAAAGAATAAAAACAAAAATCTATCTAATAAAGTTTGTGATTCCTTAAATAAAGTTAAGCTGTCAAATTGAGGATTTAAACTCACAAGGTTCTGATGTAGCTCTCTTTTGAATAAAGAGTAATCTTTATACAGGCTTTTAGTAATTACATCTTCTTCACTTACAGAATCTTTTTTAATAAGGTTAGCAGTGTCTTTTTGTATATTTTCATAAGCTAAACACAAATACAAGATTTCAAAATCCTTTTTAGTTAATGTGAATAGATTAAATTCAATATGTTCAATAGCATTATCAATATAAAATCTAATTTTTTCAAAATTAGAAGTAACTACATAGGTACATTTAGGTTGGTTATTTTTATATCCAAAAGCTTGTATTTCAATTTTACTAAGGTCAGTAGTGTTTGTTCCTTTTAACTCAATTACAGCTTTTACAACATCATTTATAATAATTGCTCCATCAGCCTTTTTACTATCCTTTACATTTTTGTATTCAGTAGTAATGTTGAAGTTTGGAGTAGGGTTTTTAGTGTAACCTAATACATTAACAAACAAGTCAATTATAAATCCACCTTGATATTGCTCTTCTTTACTGCTTCTTATGTTTTCTTGAATAGTAGGATTGTGAAAGTGGTTTTTAAAGAGATTCCATTTTTCTGAAATCTCCTCTTTATTTTGAGTTTTCAGGTATTTGGTAACAACTGTATTTTGAAATAAGGACATAGCATTTTTTTTGGATATAAATTTAAGAATTTTTTTTAAAATATTTAATGAGAATTATAATTAAACAAAAAAGACCCAAAAATGAGGTGGTTAAAAAGGGTTGTAAATTTTTTTATGAGAAAAAATTTCTAGCTCTTTATGTTTTTACAGGCTTCCCTAGGCAAAACCCCCACTCATTCCTGGAGAGGGAAACTCCCTCACTACCTTTCTATTTGAAAGAAAAATTTAGGTAAGATAAATAATTCAAGTTGATAGCTGATGTTTTTACTTCTTAAATCAATCAATGTACAACTCAAAAAAGCAATTAAATTATGGTAACAGTTATTAGTTATGATCAGAGACAATCTGAAGAAGGCAAAGAATTTTATACACTTACAATTCAAGGAGGAATTGAAGTGGTTCAGTCACAAAATGGTAAACTATATATGACAGCTAGAAAAATGAGCATCCCAGCAACATTTGATAAACAAGGATGTGAAATGGTATTAGGTAAGGAACTACCTGGAGAAATTAAAAAGGTGGATTGTGAATCTTATAAATATACCAATAAGGAGACAGGTGAGATTATCACACTATCACATTCTTATGAGTATGTAGCTGAAGAAAAACAAAAGGAAGAATTATCTTCTTTCCCAGATGCTCTTACATTTACAGTTCCTGAAGAAGTAGGTGTAAATGTGTAGATTTTAAAATAACAATCTCTGATACTTGTCTATATAGGTAAGTATCACAAATTGTTCTGAAACACACACACTTTTTCTCTCTTATATATATAGTAAATGGGAAAAAGTGTGTGTTTTAATTTTCTGTGATATCTACTTATATAGACAAGTATCACAGAAAATGTTAAAATAGATGTCTTATTATTAATTTAATAAGGCATTCTTTTTTATTCAAGCCTAGCCAAAGCACCTACTATAAAGGTGTTTTTAATTATTACACACTCCTAGTCATTATATAATATAGCTAATTCTTAAAAATATGTTAGAATCAAATATTGCTGAGATTAAAATCAGCTATTCACATCAAACTTTAAAAAAGTTCAGAATCAAAATTAATAAAAGTACAGATGCATTTAAGTCATTTATCCAAAGTTGGGATATGGATTTAATAGAGCTTCAAGAAGAATTTAAAATATTACTGCTTAACAATGCAAATGAAGTATTAGGAATACACACTTTATCTAAAGGCAGTACTAAAGGAACAATTGTAGATTTAAAATTGCTTTTTGTTATAGCATTAAAATCTAATGCTACAGGAATAATTATAGCACATAATCATCCATCTGGAAAGATGAAGCCTAGTCAATCAGATATTGAATTGACTAAAAGAATTAAAAAGAGTGGAGATTTATTAGATATTAAACTGCTAGACCATTTAATTATTACTAAAGATGAGTTTTATAGTTTAGCTGATAATGTTGATTTCTAATTTTGTTTAAAATAATATTAGGTGTGTTTTTTAGTTAAATTATAATTTCAGGGAAGTTAATTTCTTAAATATACTTTTATTTTGAGTAGTAGTGGTTTAAGTATTAGGCATTCTTTTAGGCATACATAGAATATTAATTCAGTTTAATGTGCTGAAATATAGATGTATAAGGGAGTTTTGGAGAATCCCTCATTGCCCACATCAATTAAAATCCTGATGAATTTTTCATCAGGATTTTTTGTTTTCAAAAAATTAGAAGCCTGCTTTTTTGATTTTTGAAAACAAAAAAGACTACGTGTGCATCGCTCA
>Ga0222644_1000497_pt1 | contig 11495 bp, 16 predicted proteins | sample AntAcemetagen291_FD_179800 | JGI IMG/M metagenome (GOLD analysis project Ga0222644, IMG submission 179800) | Saline water microbial communities from Ace Lake, Antarctica - #291 | ecosystem: Environmental > Aquatic > Non-marine Saline and Alkaline > Saline | place: Antarctica: Ace Lake...
ACTTAAAAGGGCGCAAGAGTCGGATTCGTCTCTAAAAAGCAATACAATAAGGCTTAATAAAATTGAAATATCCTTGGCGGTTATAGCGTCCCAATTCCAGAATACACAGGCTTCGATAAAATAATGGATAAAAACATATACGATGAAATAATTATAGCAGCCGTCAAGAAATGGCTTCCAGAAGATTATGACTGGCGGCTATTCAAGGCTCAGCTATTCCAAGAATCCAGCCTTAACCAGTTTGCGGTATCGCCAGCGGGAGCCGTGGGGCTTGCGCAGATAATGCCAGCGACTTGGGCTCAGTGGTCTGTTAGGGCTGGCCACAAAGGCGAGTCACCAACAGACGCGAAGGCCAGCATAGAAACGGGCGCATGCTATCTAGGAATGCTCATTGAAAAATGGCATTGGCCGAGGCCATCTATCGATAGACACTGCCTAGCGCTGGCAAGCTACAACGCCGGGTTTAGCAATATCTTAAAGGCGCAAAAAATAGCCGGTGGCGTTTCTGGATACAAAGAAATAATTGGCTCTCTTTGTCAGGTTACAAGCCCGAAAAACTGCCATGAAACAATGAATTATTCCAGATCCATATTTAACCACTATCTAAGCGATGTAATGTAATGCCAGCTAAGTCCACCAGCGCCCTCGTAAGCAATAAGCTGTATACCCTTGGCGAGCCTGTTCTTATGCCATACCATAACGACGTGGGCATTGTCAGGGAGTTTGCCGCGCTATTCTATAACGTCAGATACATAGACGGCCGGTGGTGGCTTGAAATGCAGGAAGGCTTCCAGTGGAATGGGGCGAACAGATACCCGGATTATGATTTTATTTTGCTTCCGAGCGCAAAGCATGATGTTAATTGCTGGCTTATAGAGCATGGAATTATCCCGCAAGAAAGCAACGATTTAATTGATTTAGAGCTAAAGCTAGACGTTCAGGAAAGCAAGACAAAAATACCTTTTACAAAAGGCGGGCTTATCCCTAGAAAAATGCGCGGTTGGATCATTGGTCGCGCTACAAATTTGCATAATGCCAAGAAAAAAAAAGGCGTTATAGAGCATCAATTTATGTACAGGAGAATCGAATTATGAAATACATTTTATTTATGGCATTCATTATGACAGGTTGCGCCACAAGCGATAAAGGATTGCTCGAAACCCTAGAATTTGATTGCGAGGAGTACGGCACAATCAAAGCGGTCGGAGAAATAAGCGTTGGAACAATCCCTTTCTTTTCAAGCAAGGTCCACGTCGATTATAAAAAGTCAAAGGACTCTGGTGGGTGCGCAGAACCTATTGAATAATCGACGCCAAACATAACCTCGAACGAATGATAGAACAGTAAATTGCAAGGTCACTTGTAAGTTGAGCGCCCATGTCATTTCCCGCCCGTCGATCTGCCAAGATATCCAAAACTGCCAGAACAAAAGAGCGAGTATAAACCCGCTCCCTACATTCATGGACTGTTCAATAAACGATCCTTTTTTACTTTGCATTGTCGAGCGCGTCCGTGACTGCTAGGGTTAGGTCGATTATGCTTCCGTTGTTGTGGATTATTATGTTGGGCGCTATACCTGTTCCTGACTCGCTGGCGTGGCTTTCGACCTCTTGCACGTCAGGCCTTTCAACGTGGATTAATATTCCGCCTTGCGCCCTTACCCATGCCGCCTCGTTTTGAAAGCGAATATCAGGAATCAAAAGATAGCCTGGCTTTCCAATAAGAAAATAAAGGTTTTTGTGGGCAAGCTCTATCCAAATATCTGCGTCCAACTCTCTTCCCCATTCAGTACCAAGGGTTTGCATTGCGCGACGCGGCGAAAAATCAAAGCCGGGCATTATGTTCTCTTTTTGTAGACGGCTTATCGAGTCGGGATCAAAACCAAAAATTGCCTCGAACGCATCCTTGATGGGCTTTGCCATTGCCCGCTTGACTCCAGGGTATTGCTGGAGAATTATATCTGCCACGGTGTCCTTGCCGGATCCGGCCTTGCCTGTTATTCCTATTAATTTCATTCTGTGATCTCCTTTTCCATTTGCGAATCATGCCAGCCAGCTAACCACCACGATCTATTTGCCGTCTCAAAAACGCATGTTGCAGCGTCTTTGCTCTGGCCTTCTGTTTGTGCATTGTGTCCCTGAGCGTAATAGCGCCAAGATTTTTTTGTAATAAATTCAGGGGCATCGTCAATCATTTTGGTTTACACTCCTTTTCAAAAGTTTCTTTATAATCCGGCCAGCCGTACTCACCGCCGGTTTGGTTGAACATTTCAACCATTTCGCAGTAGATTTCGGATTCTTCGTTTTGGGTTTCTGTGTCAATAGATGCAAAAACGCAAAGAATAAAAAGCGCGCCCATCATAAACCAGTCTATAAATCTCACAATACGGCCCTCCTTTGGGCTTTGGTTAATGTGTATAGCAGTAACTATAAACCCATTAAATCAACAAAGCAAACATTTTAATGTTTAACAGGAAAGAACTCTATAATCATTATGGAAGACGCCGCCGAACAGCTTGGCAAATCTTCCGCAATGATAAAGGCGGCGCGACGGCTAACCGCTTGCCCCTGAAAATGTACGCCGTCAATCCAGATATTAAAGTATTTCATCTCTTAGCCCGCCAAGACCGGCCAAACTTGTGTAGCAGCGTTCGTTTGCCGTTGGCATAGGTCACAACGTCGGTATGCAGCCAAGAACTAAGGCCTTCCGCATACTCAAGGTCCAAACGTGAATTTGTGCCCGCTCTGTAGTGGCCTCCTTCAATTGCCGGGGAATGGCCGTGCCCTGTGTTGCATTTTACGCCAATATCCTTGTAGGCGTTGATAGAGCCCCGTGCGCCGTTGACGCCTTTGTCCCCGTGGAATGAATTTTCTGTTCCTGCAATCATTAACGAATCGCTGCGCTTTAAGAATCTCATGCCGTCAAATTCCAAGTGATCCCTTGCCAGCAATTCAAGAGGATTGGGAATCTTTGCCGACGTTTCACCCATTACCACGCCAGATAAAACCCGAGCCATCATGGTGTGATAAAACAAGGCGTTTTCTGGATCGAGATTAGGCTCGCCACGCTCCAACCAAGTGAGCAAGTGCTCATTGTGGTTTGAACCAACAATAAAGAATTCAGTATCAGCACAAAGCCAGCCTTTTGTTTTCTCAAAAGTCCGTAAAACTTCTTTCTCCACGTTGTTCTTGCCGCTTTTGTGCTTGGCGTAATTAATAAACACTCGGTTCTTGTGATGATGTGATCCAGAATAGCCATCAAACCAATCGTGAAGCACTACTTTTTCAGGCTTTAGGACTTTTACAATGCAGTCCTTATCTAAAAACGTGATCCTTTCGCAATCTGGATCTATAAACTCTGTGTGAATATCGCCAAGCGTTAAGGCTGCGGCTCTTGGGGCTTTCTTTTTACCCGTTGGCGTGTACTCATAATCCAGATCGATAAAACTGCCATCCTCCATAGCGGCAATTTGCCTTGTGTGATAGGTGTCGCCCTCAATCTCAACAACTGTCGCGCCTATAATGTGATGGAAATCACCCTTGGCCCCTGCTTTTGTGTCCGAGTAGTTCGATTTTGTGATTGCGCCGGTTGTCATTAGCAGCTTTGGAAGCTCGTGTTGTGGCGTCGCCACAGCTTTTAGCTGGACCTTTGGGTGGCCGAATATTCCAGACATTCCCCCAGTAATCGCCTCAAGGCCTGAGAGCGGCTGGCTGGCGGTTGGCTGGGTTTTGATGTCTCCCATTATCAATATGTTGCTGTTCAGCACTTTTCTGTGATTCATTAAGTATGGCGAAACTTCGTCGGCCCAATACTCTTTTGACCTCTTGGAAATTGCGCCCTCACTAACGCTTGTTGGGTTTCTGTACCTGCCTGGTATGACAACCAGCATAGCGTTTCTGTGCTTGCAGTATTGCTTGATCGATGCAAGGAATTCGGTATCAACTTCCGTGGCATTTTGCGCCCAGGTGACAACATAGGTCGGCACTTTTTGCGATAGCTTCTTATCTATTTTTTCAGAATTTCCAGCAGAAACCTCTTTGTCCGGCTCAATTATTGGTTTTGGATTATAGCCAGCGGCAATTGCTCTTTTCATAACCCGTCCAACGGCACGAACAACGCTTGAATGAGTCACGCCAAGAAAATCCGCAGCGGCGCGGCTACTCCCTTGGCTTATCCACGCCTCAATACATCGCTTTTCAACTTCCGTTGGGCTTCCCAGCTTTAAAATCTTATAGTCGGGGATTATTGGATTTGACATTTCATTTCCTTTTTTTGGTTGCTGTTAGTCTAATCATTTCATCCTTAAGCCTTTGCTGAATATAGCTATGCTCTTTTTCTATTTCTGCTAATCGGTTGCTTTTTTCCATCCTTAAAATTGATAATGCTTTTTTGTGTATCGGTAGGGCGGCAGCGCTAAAAATGGCTGCGCTTGGGTTTGGTTGTTTTCCGTTTAGGTATGCCGTTATTTGCTCGGATGCACGGACCATTGTAAAAACGCCTCCCATGCAGCTTCCCATCCTAACGCTAAACAGGCAAATGCACCAGCTTGTTGGGCTGCAAGCAAGTATTCAACCTGCCCCGGTTGCCAAACGCATTTGGTATGGTCTTGGCGCTTAAGCTCACAAACAAACGTTATTGAGCCAGGGATAATGATATCACTAGAACCGGGCGTCATGCCTTCCGCCTTGTGGCGGTCGGTTTGGCGTATGTCGCGCTTACCCTCGTTTCTTGGGTGAATGGCTATTTTTCCATAGGTGTCTGGGTACTCGCGGCGCAGCTTATTAAAAAACGTCATTTGCTCAGCGCCCTCGGTTGGGCACTTTCCTCGAAACGATACGTTCCCGAATACTTTTATGTCGCTATGGAGCTTCATCTTTAGGCCTATCGTAATCGTAAACTCTATAAAATCCGGTTTCCGCATCCTTTTTATAGGTAACGGTTAGCGGGACTCGGTCGCCATAATTGGTCGATTCATTGTAAATTGCAAGGTCTTTGGCTTTTGGTCCGGAAGAATAGCCAGGCATAAGCCAAACGGAAAACTTGCGGTAAGGGGTAACAATGTCAATCCTAATCGTTTCGTTTCCCTTTGCCGATACACTGGAAAAGCTAGACATTGATATAATTTCGTCGGTCTGAATCATGGCGGCGTTTCTTTTCATTGCCTTAAATTCAATCCTTAGCTTTTCGTTAGGATCTATTATTTCACCTTTGCAATGGGAGCAATAACGCGCAGCAATGTCATTGTCGCCATCACAGTGCGGGCACGCCTTAAACGTCCAGCGGTAGTCGCATTGCCTATATTCTCCAGCAACAAGCGCTAGGCCTAAGCAGCGGCGCCCGTGGTGCGCTGGCATTGGCCCCATGTCGGTTTCGATTGGTAAACCTTCCAGATCTATAAAATACCCGTTTTTATTTATCGGGAATTTTTCAGGGTTGCGTCTTGCTGAAAACTCGTTCAGGTTACTGCATTCTGGGCACTTGGTTTCTAATATTGCTTTTTCGCTACTTATAAAACCGGCCTTTATTTTTGGGTTGAACACGTCTCCGTCTGGACAGTGGCGGTCGATGTTTTCGGCGTAGTCAAGAATCAAGCAATCCTCTTTGCCTTCTCTTATTCTTAGTCCGCGCCCAATGATTTGTTGTAACAGCGCAACAGATTCTGTTGCTCTCAATATAGCTATGACGTCAACGTGATCTGCGTCAAATCCACGGGTTAAAACGCCAACATTGACTAGGTACTTTATTTCTTGGCGCTTAAAGGACGCGATTATCTTTTTTCGCTTTGTTTTTCCTGTCAGCGCTGTAAGTATTGCGGATATCTCGGGTGGCAGACTGGCATAGACTTCCTCGGCATGTTGGACCGTGGCAGCAAAAAACATAACGCCTTTGCGGTACTTGCTTTGGTTTATAACGTCGCCAACGATTGCAGCCGTTTTTCTGCCGTGCCCGTGATATGCGCGGTCAACGTCCTCACTTTTAAATTTGCCATTGCCATTAAGCGACATAGCCAACGTGTCATAGTGGCCGGAATTTATCTCACCAATAACTGGTGGCGTCAACCATCCTTTGTCAATTAAAAAAGGAGCCTTTACAGTATAAACCCTCTTTGTGAAATAGGGATCCGCGCAGCTTGACTCGGGCATCGATTTGCCATTTTCATCAATTGCGTAGATGTAACCTGTTTTTAATCGATAGGGCGTGGCGCTAAACCCGATCACTCTTACTTGTGGGTTTAACTCCCTCACCTTTTCAATTATATGCTGGATGGTTGGCGTGATCTCGTGGCATTCGTCAACAATTACCGCAGCAATGTCACCACCAAACCGGCTGATCCTGTTTTTGACCGTGCCAGGCGTGCCGAATATAATTGGGTGGCGCATTGATACCGGACCAGCCGACGCACTAAACAAGCTGGCTGGGTTTCCTGTAAGCAAATACTTTTCATAATTTTGCTCGACAAGTTCGGCGCTTGGCTGGAGACATAAAACCCGCTTACCTTTGCTAATTTTGTGAATCTCATTAGCCAGCGCTGCAATGTTGTGGCTTTTCCCTGCGCCGGTCGCGGCTTCCGCAACACAGGCCGCAAGGGTTTTCTTTATGTGAGACATGATGGCGCTGTGCATTTGTTGTTGGTAGTCTCTTAGCCCTGCCATTTATCGCGTTCCCTTTTGTCTATTCTTTCTTCTTCAAGCTGGGCGTCATTGCAGAAATCACAAAGCCCAGATTCGCTTTCTTTTATTTCCTCATGGCAGTTATCGCATGTAAACATTAACTTAACTTCCAATAGCTAGACGGCTTGCCGCGAAACTTGTCCATATAAGCGCTGGTAAGGTTTGGTCGCAATCGCTTGACCATTTTAGCATAGCTGACAGCGCCAGCCCTTTCAACATTGGTCAACAATCGATCGCCAATAATACTAGATCGTCCGTCTGTCATTGCCACAAGCTCGGCCATTGCCTGTGTCTTTCGCTCGGTTGCCAGCGCAACCGCTTCGCTCAAATCATCAATTTCAGCAACCAATTGCAGCGCTTCTTTTTTGTTAATAGTTGGGCGCCTTGGCTCTAGGTGGATACTGTTGTCTTTTTCTTTTAAAAATCTGGCGTGAAAGGCTTTAAGGATTGGTAGGTTCTGGGTAAGCCACCAGCCATCTGAGGACGTGGTTTGAAGGTCTGTGCCGCTAGGCGTCCATTGATAAAAATCAACAAAATCCCTGCCAGCGCAAAGCATTTCAATTTGTACTTGAGCATAATAATAAGGAAGGTCTTTTATTAAATCCTTAAATTCTGGATTTTCTTTGTTGCGAATACCAAAAGGACACTTTATTTCGATCAGACCATTATCGCCAATCAAACCATCTGGAGACGCGCCAAGCCAGTCCTCATATTCAAAAAAGCCGCATTCGGTAACAGTGTTGCCAGTCTCCAATTCATAATCAAATTGCGCGGTCGCTTCGTTATGCGTGCCCCATTCGGTCGCTACGTTGCCTTGGAACTCGCGCTCGGCTCCGTGGTACTCGCGGACCATTGTTCTCATGGCATCCTCTGGAGTCTGCCAAGGATTAAGGCCAAGAATTGCGCCAGCTATCGAGCCCGTGATTCTACCTTTGCGGGCCTGAAACCATTCTTTGCTTCTTTGTGGTGCTTTTACTTCGCTCATTGTGTTTTTCCTTTTAAAAAACGCCCGGCCGAAACCGGGCAAACTATGCAAGGGGTTTTAGATCAGAAGGGAATTTCGTCGTCGAAGTTATCGGGCGCTGGTTCAGCCTTGGGCGCTGCTTTCTTCGCAGCGTTCATGCCGCTACCCGTCGCCGCTTTTTTATTACTGCGCGGAGAAACAGAGCTAACCCAATTGCCGGTCATTTCTTGGCCGTCGTCGTTTTCCATTTTCCAAAGCTGCAACATTAAGACCATTGGCTTGTTGCAAAGATTTTGAGTCAATGAAATATCGTCTGGGCGCTCGCCAGCCTTGGCAAGTTTACCGCCAGCGTTGGCGTCGATAGCTGCAAGCATTCTCTTTGCTTTGTCGGCTTTTTTAGAATCCTCAGATTCAACACGGATCTTCTGAAAAACCTTGCGGCCTTTATATTCCTCAGGACCAAGAACGGTCCATCTCGCCTTTATATACTCGTCAGGGTCCCCGTATTCGCTTGAATCCCAGCTTACTTCGTCAATTGCTGCAAGGACTTGGGTTTTGGCTGGAATTGGCTCGATATCGCCGCCACCGCCGTCAAACTCGCCGGTTGTTGTTGCGGCGCTTTCGCCGTCGGATGTATCCCAAAAGTTTTGTTCTGACATAATTTTGCTTCCTGTTTTATTGCTTGGTTGTTGGTTTTTTGGCCTGTTTAGGGGTCAGTGATGGTACAATATCGATAAGAGGATTAACACCTTCCTCAACTTCAAGGTCTTCCGTTATTCCGTATCGGTTTTTAGATACGTTGGCGGCCGTGCTATAAGAAACCAGCACCCGCGTACCGTCGCTTATTGCCTTTTTGCGCTCGCCTTCGTTGCCTATGACGTGCGTTTCCAGCTTTAAGAATCCAACAAGGTCAACATCATCGACATAGTACGGGACGCTCTTTTTATTTAAGCGCAAGCTATAGCGGGTATAGGGTTCCGCGTCAGGAAGCTCCATCGTCTCCGTGTCCGCGTGAGCTATAAATATAATGTGCATACCTTTCTTTGTGTTAAGGACGCCACACGCCTTTCTTACAGAGCTGTGCAGCGCAGCGACAGCGCTTAGGCCAGCGCCATAACCGCCCAGCGCTTGGTTGATTGACTTTGGTTTCTTGGGGTCGTTTGCCACAATATGCTCGACAAACATTCTATCGAGCGCTGTTACTGAATCGATAATAAGAGTTTTATAGTCGTGGTCTTCTCGAATCAATTGCATTAATTGACCCTTTAGATCCTCGACAGCGTCAGCACCGGACAACAAAGGGAACGCGTCCGGCCTGGTTGCTTCGGGGATAGACTGTAAACCGTCCTCGGCTCTTATTACAATAGGACTTGGGAAACTACAAGCAAGAACAGTTTTCCCCATTCCCGAGTCGCCGCACACTGTACCTACTAGCGAACGGTTTGCTGGTTTTGATACGCCTTCTAATGCCATGATTTATCACTCCTTATTTGTGATTGATTTGTTGTAACTGTTGCCAACGATACTGAGGGCAGGTACTATTGTCAACACTTTAATGTTACTAACCAAAAACAAGGACTTAACAATGCCAGAAATTAGACCGATGTCTTTAACACAATTAAGCGAGAAGCTCACAGACGCAAAGTTGAAAACGCTTGCGGCTAAAACCGGATTACACTACAACACTCTGCGGAAAATACGAGACGATCCAAACGCAAATCCAACGCTCAACGTAATGAAAGCGCTTTCGGAATTTTTTAGAAAAGGATAGCAATAATGTTGTACAGGGATTTTTTAGAATCAGGATATAAAATATTTGGGCTTTATGGCGCAACAAAGAAAGGCTGCAATTGCGGCTGGGAGGATTGCGCGGCATTGTTCAAGCACCCGGTTGCAGCAAACTGGCAGCATACGCCGAACTGGTCAGAAGATCAGCTAGAGGTCATGGAACTAACAGGTCAGCTTACTACCGGCTATGGCGTATTGGTTCAGGGGCTGCTTGTTGTCGATGTTGATTCAAAAAACGGCGGCGTACCATCTTATGAAAAATTGCTAGAAAAAATACCGGCGCTTGCGGGCGCGGGCATGATAGTTAATACAGGATCAGGCAAGGGCTCTAAACACCTTTATTTTAAAGCGCCGACGATGGCGCTTAGGCAAACCCACGAGGATTATAAAGGAATTGATTTTAAGTCCTCGGGTTATGTTGTAGGCCCAGGCTCGATGCACGTCAGCGGTAATAAGTATGAGTGCGTTTTGGGTGGCCCGGATGAAATAAGCGAAGCGCCACAGGAATTGCTAGACCTTTTAGAAAAGCCAGAAATACACAGAGCTGAATACAATGGCGAACAGGTTGATATTTCAGACGCCGATATTGCCGATATGCTAAAGCACATCATCAATGATGATCTTGACTATGAGATATTTATCAGGATTGGGATGGCTGTTCATAGCGCTACCAGTGGAAGCGGATTCTACCTTTGGGATACATGGGCCAGCGATTCATCTAAATATAACAAGCGTATCATGGATATGAAATGGCAGAGTTTCGGCAAGTCTGCCAATCCGGTTACGCTTGGAACATTGGTTCATCATGCCGAAGCTGGCGGCTGGACAGAGGAAGTGGAATTTGTTTCCGGCATTGAATGGGATGTGCCAGAGGACGCACCACAGGATGAAACCGGCTTACCCTTTTCAATCGATGGCGTTGATTTGTTGCGCCCACCAGGGTTTGTTGGGGATGTTGTTGCATGGATTAATTCCCAGTGCAGATACCCGCGCGAAGACTTGGCGGTTGCTGGCGGCCTATTTTCCATGGGCAATGTTTGCGGATTAAGATATACCGACGACATTGACGACGTGACAGCAAATCTTTTTGTTTTTTGTGTTGCTGGATCCGGCACGGGTAAAGAAGCAATCAGCCAATCGGTTGCCGAGGTTCACCGGGCCGCAGGTATTCACCGCGCAAGTCATGGACCAATAAAGTCAGAGCAGGAAATCATTAGAAACCTAATCAAGAATCAGGCAGCTTTTCACGACGTAGACGAGTTTGGTTATTTTCTCCAGCGCATAAACAACGCAAGAAAGCACGGCGGCGCTTCTTATTTGGACGGCGTTATCGCGGCTCTTATGTCGGCTTACTCAAAAGCGAACGGCTATATGTTGCTAACGGGTGACACTAAGGACGACGTTCGCAAGGCGCTTTCTATGGAGCTTAAGCAATGCCAAAAGGCGGTCGGAGAAAACGACGATCCAAGTGGCCAGCTTGCGGCTAGGATACCAAACCTTGAGCGAGCGCTTGGGCATATCGATAATGGGCTAGAAAAGCCGTTTATCTCTTTGATGGGGCTCACTACGCCCGAAACCTTTAATGGTTTAATTACCAGAGAACAGGCTACCAATGGATTTATCGGCCGGTCTTTGTTTATTAACCAGCTAGATACTAATCCTAAAATCAAAAAGAAATTTAAAAAACCGCCAATGAGCTTTGGCATGCAACAAACAATCGCTGGCCTATATGGTGGCGGTAATTTTGACGCGAACCAAACAAGGGTTGAATACTACAGCGAGCGCATAAAAGTAAGCACCGACAAAGAAGCAAGGGCAATGCTAGAAAAGGTGTCTGACTGGATATGGAGCTATGCCGAGCTTCAAAAGGAAACCACCGGGTTGGAGGCTATTGTCAGGCGTGGCTATGAAATGATGGCAAAAGTGTCTTTAATACTTGCGGCTCCATCTGGGATACGAACAGCCGAGCACGTTCGGTGGGCATTCGCACTGATTAAAAAAGACCTTTCAGAGAAAATGAACACCGTAAACGTCAATGATGAAGAGAAAAACGACCCTGCCAGCGTGCTAAA
>Ga0222644_1000499_pt1 | contig 11454 bp, 9 predicted proteins | sample AntAcemetagen291_FD_179800 | JGI IMG/M metagenome (GOLD analysis project Ga0222644, IMG submission 179800) | Saline water microbial communities from Ace Lake, Antarctica - #291 | ecosystem: Environmental > Aquatic > Non-marine Saline and Alkaline > Saline | place: Antarctica: Ace Lake | collected...
AATAAGCTCTTAAAACAGGCCTTTGCTATTGCTAAATCAGGATTGATATATGATAAAGAATATAAAAGTACTCTAGTGAGAAATTAATGAGTTTTTACTTGTTTTTAGCCACAGTACTTTGTTGTAGTGCGTTATTTTTTCACTCCCTTTAATTTTATTCCTTTCCAGCCCATTAACACATCAAAATTTCCATTTTCGCTATTAATAAATTCAAACGATTCAGGTTCTTTCGGGTCGTCATAAAAAATATTTTTTGTTTCCGCCTTAAGTGTTGCAATTAATTCTCCATCTTGAAAAACAACGAAATTGTCATTCACAACTTTAAAAGTTAGTTCCAAATTGTTCATATCAGCAAAAAAATAAGTTCCAACATAGGTTTTCATTTTATCTGTTGGTAAATCTATCGATTTTCGATTCAGTACTTTAGGTATTTCATATGGTTTGTCTTCTAATATTTTTGTAAAATCCCCAATTGTTCTTTGGAATGGAATTTCTTCATAATTAGTCAACAATACGAAATTGTAATTATAATCGAGATTAGTGTAGATTTGGACTCTTATTCCATCTGAACCACCATTTTTTTCAATTACATTGTCGTTATCCTTTAATAATGAAGAATAAGGTTCTTTCTTTATATGGTTCAAGAATTTGTTTAAGTCATTGGCAGTAGAAAATATTCTTGCAGTTTTTGTTTCATCGTTCAAAATATTATCTACTTGAACAATTAATTTATCTTTCTTTTCGTGATTTTTAGCTAGGTTCTTAATATTATTTTTTTCGGTGTAAAAATGGGCTCCTGAACTTTCCATTTCCAATGGTTTAAATAACTCATCGGTTAAACATTGAGCAAAGCTTTTTTTAGAAATGTCAGCAATTATGTAATAGATAATTTGATATCCAACATTAGAATATTGAGCATCTGTTCCTGGTTCAAAGAGAAGATTTTGTTTTTTGGCATATTCTATTATTTGGGTTGAAGTTAGCCCTATTTCATCTCCTTCAACATCGTCTATACTTCTCGGCAAACCAGATGTATGGTTAAGCAACATATCTATGGTTATTTTATTTCCATTAGGAAAATCTGAAATAAAATCATTGATTGTTTGTGTCTTTTTGACTTTTCCTTCAAGTTCAAATTTTTCAATCAAATAACTAGCCATTAGTTTTGAAACTGAATGGATGTCGAATTGACTTTCGGTGGTTACATAAGTTGTACTTTCTTGGTTTAGATTTAGGTTATATGCTTTACTAATAATTTCCTTATTATTTTCTGTAACATAAATGACTCCGTTGAATTTTCCAATATTACTTAGGGCAGAAAAATATTCGTCTATTTTTTCCTTTGATTTAGTATTTGTTGATAAATCGATTTTGGTTGTTTTGTTGTTCTCTTTGCAAGAAAAAAGAGAAGCAATTATTATAAATATCAAAAATGCTTGTTTCATTTGTTGGATGTTTTTGTTAATGCACTACAACGGTTAGTATAAGAAACGTAGGGCAATAAATAAGCACTATCGTTTCCGTTTATTACTTAGCTAAATATAAATATTTTGCTTTTATCTTTTCTTCTATAAACGCCAAATTTTATATTTAGCGGACTTTGTTAATAGACACAGAACTTTCGGTTTAGCACAAACGCCCTATGTTTTTTATACATTGTTAGGTGTCTGGCTTTTCTTTCCGCAAACTTGCTAGCGTTGGCAAAGACATACTCTTTTGCAATTTTGGGCTTGTGTGGTGGCTGAAGCGAATTGCAAATGTGTATGGCTTTTAGCGTTGGCATTTTACATTCCGCTTATTAATTCTTTCGCTTTGTCTAGCGTAAATGCTCCTTTAACTTCTTTCTTGTCAAAAACCATAAAATAAGAAAAGTCTTGTCCAGCTTGTCTTTCCCATTCGTTTCCAAGTCTGCACTTTCCTTCGCTGTCAGAACCGTCTAAATGGTCTCCTTTCGTTTCTATTAGTATTGTTTTTCCAGATTTAGTTTGCAAAATAAAGTCAGGATAATGATTGGCTTTAAATCCGTTGATAAAAAATCCTTTTCCTCTTTCTAAATTTCTATGCCAAAAAGCAATATTTGAAGAAGTTCCGATTTCCATTATAACTCTTTCCTCAAAACTATTCATTGTTCCTTCTTTTTCATACAATGAGTTTCCGATTGAAGAACCAACATTGCCAGGAACGATTTCCTTTCCTAATTTCCAGTTTCCTTTCGCTTTTATTCCTTTGGTTTTTAAAATATCAAAAAATCGAGTTTCTGCATAAGCATCTGATAATTTTCTAATATGCACTTTTATTTTGTCTGTATAACTCCATTTTCTAACTAAAATATCACGCATTTGTTCTGCGTTCATTCCTTTTAGAATTCTGCCAACATATACTTTAATTTCTTGGTCTGGAATTGGATACATATTGCCAATAATTTGCATTATTTGATGCGTAATGTCGCTAATTTGAGCGTCTTGCGGTTTTGCTAAAATATATTCTGCAATTGGGTCTTTAACTTGACTTTCCTCAATTTTTACCCAATCTGGTGTATAATTGTCTTTTACAGTTTCTGTTAAATCTACTTTGTATAAATCGGACGATATTTTGTCAAAATCTATTTTAATATCTTCATCAGAAAGTTTAAAATCCTTTAATAAAGATTCTCTGTTTAGTAATTCTTCGTCTGTTCCAAAGATGTCGCTTGCAGTAACTTTTAGAAAAAATTGCGGAAAATCTATTTTATCAATAATTTCTTTATTCGTTTCTTTTATTCGATAACGTTTTACTTTATCTCCCATTTCTTGAAAAATATTTTCGTCAACAGGTTGCTTTTCCTGTTCCTTTATTTGCTGTTCTAATTCTTTGTTTTGTTCCTCTGCCATTGTTTCTATTTCTGTAATTACAGAAGTATCTTCAATATCATCTTCTTTTGCAGTTGGGTCAAAAGAAATTCGTTTTTTATCAATTAATTCTTCCTCCTCTTTTTGCTGTTCTGGAAATAGAAATGAATCAACAGGATTCACAACTTCTTTTTGTTTCTCTTCTTCTGTCATTTTATCGGCAACTCTGTGTTCGTTACCACTAAAACCTGACGCTTTTAAACCTTCAACAATACTTTGTAAAGTATCATTGAATTTTGCCGAAGCTGTTAAAACATAGGAAAGATTTAATTGAAAGGCTTTATGTTTTTGTACATAAGGTTGACGTAAAACACGACCTAAAATTTGTTCAACATCTACTGCACTTGATTTGTCAGCTAAAGACGCTAAAATGTATGCAAAAGGGCAATCCCAACCTTCTTTTAAAGCGTTTATTGTAATTATGTAACGGACTTCACAATCTTTGTCCATTAAATCAATTCCTTTTAGTTCGTCAATATTTGCTGTTTTTATTTTGATTTGATTTTCTGGGATTCCTAAACCTAATAATTGTGTTTTTAATTTCTCAAAAGTTGTATTATCGTCTTTAGTTTTTGGTTGTGCTTGGAATAAAACAATTGGTCTTATATATTTTCCGCCATCTTCTTCTTGCTTTTTAGCTAAATTTTCCAATTTGCGTTGCAAATGCAAAGCATTGTTAATGACTTCTGTTTTATCGTGATTGTTGTAAACGATAACAGGAAGCTTAACCATATGTTCCTTTTTTAATTCTATTGCTGGAACTAGACTTACAATATTGCTGTTATTTTTTGGTGTTGCTGTTAAATCTAAAATGAAAGATGGATTTAGATTTTTAAGCATATCTATACTCAAATCGCTTTCTGCATTGTGGCTTTCGTCCACTACTAAAACAGGATGTAAACTTCTAATTACATTTATTAAAGCTGTGTCGTCAACATCTTCTAAAAGATGCTTTCTATTTGCGTATTGCGGAACAAACGATTCTAACTGTCCGTTTTCTTGATAAACCTTTCTGTCCTCTTTGTTTTTAGCTCTTAAACTCGCAAAACTCAAAACAAAAATGCTCAATTGCTCTTTTACAACTGTTGGATTAAAATTTGAACCTTGTAATAAATCTTCTTTTTGGTAAATCTCAACTTTGTGATTAAAAAGTGCATTTAGTTTTTGGCGATAAGGATGCTCTGGATTTGATAATGCATTTACAGTTTGTTGTAATAAATTACTCCAAGGAACTAACCAAATTACTGCTTTAGTTTTACTTGTATCGTAAGCCGAAAAAATGGAATGTAAAGCATTTACAGCAATAAAGGTTTTTCCTCCAGCTGTTGGAACTTTTATACAAACGTGTGCTGAATTTGGAATGTTATTTTTATATGGTTGCATTCCTGTATTATCCAAAGGATTATATGGTCCAATCTTATCTTCCCAATATTTATTAAATGCAAGTGATACATTTTTATGTTCTTGAACATATTCCAAATATTCTTCAAGATTTTCAATTACCTTTTGTTGGTAGCTTTTTAATTCCATAATTTAAAATCTTGTAATGTCTCTTGGTATTTTTTTGAAAATAATGTTGTTTTTTGCCATAAAGTCTTTTGGTAACAAACAGTTATCTGCATAAATAACATACTGTTCGCCTTTTGTTTTTATGAGTTCTAAAGCGTCAAAATCTAAAGTTGTTAGCTTATTTTTTTCATAAATAAAATAATAAACGGAATCGTCTTTTTTACCTAAAAAATAACTAGAATCGTCTGTTTGATTAGTTTCTGAATAAGGTGTTCTTGTTTCTGAAAACCAAATGTATTCTCTAATTTTATCTTCTTCTACTTGCTCGTTTAAATTCTGATTTTTATCAAAAAGAGGAAAGCCTAATTCATAAAAGTCAAATTCTCCACCAGTTCCTTTAACTTTTTTATTTTCTTTACCATAACCTTTGGCTACTCTTTTTACTCGTTCAGCTGTAATGTCATTTGCGTAGTCTTCCATTTCTACCATTATGAATTTTCTATTTCCTCCATCTTTTTTATTTAGATTTAGAACTGCGTGTGCAGTAGTACCAGAACCTGAAAATGAATCCAAAATAATTGAATCTTTTTCACTTCCGATTTTTAATAGAAACTCAATTAGAGAGTATGGTTTAGGATAGTCAAATATGTTTTTTCCAAAAATTTCTTTTAATACTTTTTTTGCACCTTCGTTTGTGTCTACATTATCTTCATTTTTATTGATTGTAGTAGATAGGTACTTTTCTTTAAATAAATTTGTTGGTGCTTTAAATGTTTTGGTTGTTCTTAAAAACCTTATTGAAAATTTATCGCTTTTAATTATAAATTCAGTTCCTTTTTCAATTTCGTTTGTTACAGTATTTTGAACCCACTTGAATTCCGCAGTTAATTCAAAATCAATATTGGCATATCCATCTGCTAATATAATATCATTATGCAAATACGCTTTTTCATATTGACCTTTTTCATATTTGCCGTCAGGCAATTTGAAAAAAACTTTATTTTTTGGGAAAAGAATTTTAGCTGAAGGATTTCCCGAATTCAATAATGGTGCATCTCCACCATCAGAAAGTTCAGCATTATATTTTAGGTTGTCTTTTCTTTTTTCAAAGCAAACGATATATTCAACTGTTTTTCTTGATTTATTTGCTAAACTTGGTGGTGTTGATGTTTTTGTCCAACAGAAATATTCTATAAAGTTATTTCTACCAAATATTTCGTCCATTAGTAATCTTAAATGTGCTAATTCGTGGTCATCTATTGAAATAAAAATAACACCATTTTCTTGAAGTAATTTGTGCAGTAATTTAAGACGTGGATACATCATACACAACCATTTATCGTGTCTTGTTAAATCATCAACTCCTATTGATGCTACTTTATCCTGTTCTTTCGCTTTTAGTGTTTCATCTAACCATTTTTTGATTTTTGGATGATTTACATTGTCATTGTAAGTCCAACCTTCATTTCCTGTGTTATAAGGTGGGTCAATGTAAATACATTTTACTTTTCCTTCGTATTCAGGCAATAGGCTTTTTAGAGCCTCCAAATTGTCTCCGTGAATTATTTTATTTCCGCTTTGAGTTGGTTCTGTTTGTTCTCCTTTTTTAGCGGTAAAACCGTATTTGTGTTCCAAAACTCTATAAGGTACATCTTGATGATGACTTATAACTTTGTCTTTTCCTATCCAATTGAGTGTTGGCATATTAGTTTTGTTTTTCGTTTTTTGGTTCTACAATAATCTCTTTTTCGTAATTCTTTAAAATAGAATTTGATTTATACAAAACTCTACCACAAGGAATTTTTTTACTGGAATCACTTAAATGTGTATGTTGGTCATCAAAAAAGATATGAGCTCCGAATGCTTCTAGAACTTTTTCTTTAGGTAAACCACCCAAAAAATAGGCTTCATCAACATAAACATTCCATTTTCTTAAAGTTTTAATAACTCGCATATGACTTGGTGCATTACGAGCAGTAACTATGGCTATTCTTAATGGTGAAAGTTCTTTTTCAATAGGAAGAAAATCTTGAATATCGGACAACTTTCTTAAAAGCACAGCAAAAGGACCATCATTCAAAGGAACATCTTCATTTTCTTTTTCGTGCTTATGAAAAGCCTCTATGTTTTTGGTTTTATAAATTATTTCAGATTCTTCTGAAAAAACAACTGCATCAGCATCAAAAGCGAATTTGACCCTATCCGTTTCAGGTTTGAAATTTTCTGGTGGGTCATAAATTAATGCTGTGGCACAATTCGTAGTATCAATTATTTTCTGAACATCACTTTCATCTCGCGAAAGAAACAAGTCAATATCAAAAGCATCTATAAATGGTGAGAGTGGTTCGCCACCAGAAAATGCCCATCTTGTTATAGGTAGATTGTAATGTTCGATTGCTTTTAAAACTCTTACTCCTGTTTCTGGACTATTTCTAGACATTACAACAACTTCGACAATTGGACTTTTTTTGTCTACGTGTGTGTTAAGTTTTAATAAAGCTTCAACCAATGGAAATGCAGTTCCTTTTTCAAGTAACTTGTCTTCGTTTGCTAATTGAAATTCCCGAAAACCACGAATGTTTTTTTCCTTAAAAATCTGCTCTTCTTCTTCTAAATTGAAGAGTGCCCTAGATGAAACACCAACTACTAATATTTTTGAAAAGTCTACAGGCATTTATTTTTCTTTATTTGATATTATTAATTCTTTCACGTCCACATCTAAAATATTGGCAATCTCCATTAAGGTTTCCAATCTCGGTTGTTGTCTGTTTTGAGCATAAGCATTTACCATATTGTAGCTTTTGCCTAGTTTTTCAGCCAACCAAGTTTGTTTAATTCCTTTCTGTTCTAACACTTCCTTAATTCGGTTCATTTCAGATGTTAATTTTCAGCCACTAAAATAGTCAAGATTTTTATACTATCTCAAAAAATTGTGTAAAAAGTGTTGATTTTCTGTTCGTGTGTCGGTGGGAAAGGGCAAGCTCTTTTATTTTTTCGAGTATTGGAATTGAGCGTTGGCGAAAAATAAATGTGCTTGACCGTGCGGTGGGTTTTTCTTTTTTTTCAGCTTGCACCTAACGGTTAGTATAAGAATAGTAAGGGATTAAAATGCACTGACTTTCGGTTTAGCACTTAGCAAAATTTTTAATTTTTACCTTTAAAAAAGATACACGCAAAATTGAAAATTTTGCGGACTTTATTAAATGCACTGAACTTTGAATTAAGCACTAAAACCCTTATTATTTTTATACATTGTTGTAAGGCGTTTTTATTCAGTCGATTACTAAGTCTTCAACTCTGACTTTATCATCTTTGAATATTATTTTACAACTAAATTTACTTCTTATCATTGCTCCAAAACCATTTTGACTGTCAACCCAAGAGTTAATTCGATATTCTTCATTTCCTAATTCTGTTATGTGGTCAGCCTTTTCAAAAAGTCCTGGAAATTCCGCTGTTGAAGGTGACTTTAAACGTTGTTTAACAAAATCTTCTGCATAATTATATGCCAACATTTTATTTGTATCTGTTGAAGAAGAACTGTTATCGTCATCTGAACCAAATGCAAGGAATATAAAAGCAAAGATTGCTAAAATACTAGAAATGTGTAGTAACTGTTTTTTCATAATTGTTTATTTTAAATTTACTGATTATATATATACTTGATAAGCCACCAAAAACGTAGAAGATTATATCAACCTTGTCAAATGTCCCGTTTATAATAGAGAAGAGTTGTCCAAATTCTGAAAGTACACCAATTCCCATTGGAAATAATAAATAGAACACATTTTCTTTTTCAATTTTCTTGTTCCATATGATAAACAAAAGTGAGGTAAAGGAAAATACCCAAAGAAAATCAGGCAGATTATAGATTATCCAATTTGGTAACTCAACATTTGAAAAATAGTCTCTAATTATTCTGACTTCATTTGATAAATTAATTTTCTCAAACCAATCAAACATTTTGAGAGATTTTGAGCGAGAAACAATATAAATCAGTCCACCAATAAATATTGGAAGAAGAACGTATGTCATTATGTTACTTACTCGTTTCATTTTTCTAATGCCTTACAACTTCTTATATGTGCACTAAAGTAACACATATCCACTAAGAATCTCCGGATAAACTTATGTTTATATGTTCTTTATCCGGGTGCATTCTTTTTAAATTATGATTAATCAGCATCTTATTGATGGGAAACCTACTCCTCTATTTTATAAAAATCTAAAGAAGCTGTCTTTTCTTCTATAAGGATTTTCTCAAATTAGCATTTAGGTAAAGTTAAGTGATAAGGCTTTGTTTTACATGAGTACAAACACCCATATTTAGTTTGTCCTTTTTGCTTGACTGGGCACCTCTATTTTAAGGTTCTAACTTGCCTTAGTTCCTAACTATAGGTAAATAAACATCAAACTATTCGTATAAGTTTACGGGTTTCCGCAATTGGAGCTATTATTTTTTAAAATAGGTTGTTGCTTCACTAAAGGAAAGAAGTAATAAATGTGCTCCTTGATGGAATAGAGCGCTCCTACAGAAGAAACAAGGGAAAAATAACGTTATGTTAATCGAATGCATTAAATCACACGCGCCAGCCTTATTTCGTTTTACGAGTATCCACATTAAAAACTTGCTCTAACAAATATTTGCTTATTTCTGCTCTTGAAATCTCGTTCTGAATCTTTTTAGCTACTCTTTTTGGAGTTTCCATCACTTCTAAATCGGTATTGATTTTATCTTGCAGCAAGCGCAGCTCTTTTTAGAAAGTTCTTTTACAATTTGGTAAACAGATTGTGCAGTTAACATGTAGATTTATTTTTTATTTACTGGATAACGCATCTTTTTCCAGAGATTCAAAAGGAGTAACTTATTAAGATTTGGAGAAATTGTACTCTGTTATTTGAAGGATAGAAAATTACTGTTCACCTTAGGTGAAGTTACACGCTTTATATAATAGCTAGATTTGGAGAAGGAGTGGATCAAATTAAAAGTGCATTTTTCTGCAAATCTTCTGCAAATGAAAAAACCAGTATTTCAAGAAACGCTTGAAAGTACTGGTTTTACTAGTGACCTCGACTGGATTATTTCATGATCCCTAAAAGCTCCGCTTTGAAAACGTATAAACAAAAAAACGCTCAAGCGAGCTTGGCGTTTTTCCTTATTATACTATTTATCCGTGACCTCGACTGGATGAATTTCATTGATCCAGAAAAAGCTCCATGATGCAAATAAGAATCTACGTACCGCTAAAAAAGCGATACCGATTTTATTTTTTCTATTCGTTTTTGAAAGTCTTAAGACTTTCAAAACTCTTATAAAAAACAAAATCCATGCTTTAAAAAAGCATGGATTATTGAGTGATTGTGACCTCGACTGGATTCAAACCAGTAACCTCTTGAGCCGTAATCAAGTGCGCTATTCAGTTGCGCCACGAGGCCTTTTGTTGCAAAATACGTGTTTCTTTTGCGGCTGCAAATATAAGAGTTTTTAAAATAAAGACAAGTATAATTGAATTTAATATGAAAAATAAAACCTGCCTACAGCATATTTAAATTTGGTCTAGCTAGGAATAGAATGCATTTTTTATATGAAAAAACAATGGTCCACAACAACCTTTCTCTTTATACCAATTTCAATAGTATACAAAACAGAGAATTATCTTTAAAAAATAGCTGTATGCCTGCTTCTCAATTCCTAAAGAATTAAACTGCTGCATAACTAATGGGCTATAGTTTTATTATTGAATGTGATATCTTGAAAAGCAGCCCTCTTATAAATGTGTAAGAAATTCTCGCTGCATTTTATGACTAGCACCTATAAAACCTATGATTTGGTTCACCTATTAAAGTGAAGTAGCTTTCGCAGAAGCAGAATCATAAGATTAACCTGCCTGATCTACTAACTCCACCGCCCAATGTATAGCCTTTGGCAAATTATCTGCGACCTTAAAATCCTTGGAATAAAATTTACTTTCAAAATTTGCCGCCCTTTTACCAGAGACCGTATTGGTAACCATGCACATTCCTAATAAATTGGTTATTTTTGAGGTTTCTTTGTAGGTTAGAGGCCTTATACTATAATCAAACACACGATTTGATATGTAGACAAAATTTTTATTTAAATAATGTTTTTCAATCAATTCTTTTAGTTGGGCGTTGTATTTTGGATTTAAAAGAACGCCTTCTTTCACTTGCGCAATTAAATATTTTTCAAACACAAATACCTCCACATTAGTAAAGTTGTAATAGACTATAACTGGCATATAAAAATTAAATGGGGTCAAAATTAATCATATATAGTATAGTTTCCTCACTAGTTAAGATTCTTTTAAGCAAAAGTTTTGGACTAGATAGAATTAAGTTTAACTTTCTAGGATGCGATCCATACAATTGATACCATCAATCGCAGCACTAATGATACCGCCAGCATACACAGCTCCTTCAGCACAGGGATATAAACCCTTGATTTCTATATGTTGTAATGTTACGGGATCTCTAGAAATGCATACTGGCGAACTCGTGCCGCTCTCAGGGGCATGGAGAACGGCCTCATTCGTATAGCATCCTTTCATTTTATTTCCAAAAGCAACAAAAGCGGCTTTTAAACAACTGGACAACATTTCTGGAAGCACTTTATCTAAGTCTACACTGGTCAAACCTGAAAAATATTATGCCTTAGGGAAGTCACTTGACAGGTTCCCTTCAACAAAGTCTATGATGCGTTGCGCTGGAACTTTTTGAGTTTTACCAGCAGCTACCCAACAATCGTGTTCTACTTTTTAGAAAAAAACAATGGCTCACGACAACCTTTCTCTTTATACCAATTTCAATAGTTTACAAAACAGAGAATTATCTTTGAAAAATAGCTGAATGGTTGCTTCTCAATTCTTATTGAATTAAACTGCTGCATAACTAATGGGCTATAGTCTTACTATGGAATGTGATATCTTGAAAAGCAGAGTTCTTATCCCTATGTAAGAAATTCTCGCTGTATTTCATGACTAGTGCGTGCCTACAGAACCTATGTTTTGGTTCACCTATTAAATTACGTAGCTTTCGC
>Ga0222644_1000500_pt1 | contig 11433 bp, 10 predicted proteins | sample AntAcemetagen291_FD_179800 | JGI IMG/M metagenome (GOLD analysis project Ga0222644, IMG submission 179800) | Saline water microbial communities from Ace Lake, Antarctica - #291 | ecosystem: Environmental > Aquatic > Non-marine Saline and Alkaline > Saline | place: Antarctica: Ace Lake...
CTGTTTTATCTGTTCCTTTCAAAGCATCTGCAATCTCTTGAACAATGAAAGGACTCACCGTACTTCTAGCTCCAATCCACAGGACATCAATATCTGCTTTAAGCGCCATTTCTACATGAGTTTTATTGGCGACCTCAGTCGCTAATTTAAGACCGGTTTCTGCCTTAGCGGTTTTCAACCACTCTAAACCGATAGCTCCAACACCTTCAAAATTCCCTGGGCGAGTCCTAGGCTTCCAAATTCCCGCTCGCATGATGCTGGTATCTGTCTCTTTCAATTGTTGAGCTATCTTTACCACTTGCTCTTCTGTTTCTGCACTACAAGGTCCAGAAATGACTAAAGGATGATCTAAATTAAGATCGGTTAACCATTGTCTTTGTGTTGTGTTAATTTCCATTATCTTCTTTTTTTATGATTCCGTTTAAAATGGGTTTCAAGTCATTGACCTCAGCCAATTGTTGATGTATACCCCTATAATTTTGAGTTTCTAATTGCTTCTGAAAAGCTTTTAAATTCTGTATATATTCTTCTAAAGCATATTGCACTTCCTCTTTATTTTCTTTAAAAATGGCCGTCCAAGTCACAGGGTTGGATTTGGCTAGTCTTACCGTAGACGCGAAACCACTCCCTGCCAAATCGAATATGTCTCGATCGTTTTTTTCAATATCCAAGACTGTTTTACCGAGCATAAAGGAACTGATATGTGACAAATGAGAGACGTAAGCCAAATGCTTGTCATGGGCTTTGGCCCCCATATATTTTAACGTCATATGAAGAGGGGCTATTAAATCTTTTGCTCTTTCTAAGAGACTAGCTTCTGTGTGTTCAGTCTCACATAAAATCATAGTTTTATAATCAAATAAAGAATCAAAAGCAGCTTCAGGTCCAGAAAACTCTGTCCCTGCAATGGGGTGAGCAGCCAAAAACTGATGCCGCTTTGGATTTTTTGCAACCGCTTCACACAATTGTCCTTTGGTCGATCCCATGTCCATCACCAAGGCTTGGGAATGAATTTTATCTAAAATTTCTAGCAATAATGATGAGGCATGGTCCACAGGGATGCTGAGGATTACAACATCCATTTCAGACCATGCTGACTTTTCTAAAACTTGATCGATGATATTTAAGGTTAAGGCTTTTTGTAAATGCTCTGAATTTTTATCCATACCAAAGACTTGGACATCTGAGAAATGTCTCTTTATAGATAAAGCAAAAGAGCCTCCTATTAAACCTAGACCTATACATCCTATTTTCATATAACTTCAGATTTTAAGATTCGCTCTTTACAAAGGCTGAGTTCCTCTTCAGAAACACATAATGAAAAGCGGAGGTAGTTGGACCCGTTAGATCCAAATACATCACCAGGTGTTACAAATACACTTCTTTTGTATAGAAGTTCATCTGCCAGCTCTTTTGCAGATTGAGAGGAATTCACTTTACCCCACACAAAAAGTCCAACTGCAGATTTGTCAAAACTCAGGTTTAACGCCTCACACATCTCCCAAAGGATAGCCCTGCGTTTTTTGTAAACAGCATTCTGAGCTTCAAACCAGTCGTTTTTTAGATCCAAAGCTTTGGTTGCTGCTCTTTGAATAGGATAAAACATCCCACTATCCATATTGCTCTTCACCTTTAATACGGCTGAAATAAATTCTGATTGACCCACTAAAAATCCAACTCTGAAGCCTGCTAAGTTATAAGACTTACTCAGCGAGTTTAATTCTAAACACACCTCTTTGGCCCCTTCCAGTTGAAAAATAGAAAATTTGTCGTCGGTAAGAACCATGCTGTAGGGATTGTCGTTAACCAGCAAGATCTCATTAGCCTTGGCGAAGTGGATCAGCTGTTGAAGTTTTACTCTATCTGCGGCTTGACCTGTAGGCATGTTTGGATAGTTGATCCACATCAACTTCACCTTAGCTAAGTCAAATTTTTGAAGTGCTTCAAGATCTGGATGCCATGCATTTCCTTCTGTCAAATCATACGAGATAAGTTCAGCATTCAAAAGCTTAGTTGCCGCTTGATAAGTGGGATATCCTGGGTTAGGAACTAAAACTTGATCTCCTTCGTTTAAAAAAGCCATTGAAATTAAAGAAACTCCCTCTTTTGAACCCATCAACGGAAGCACTTCGTTTTCTTTATCGATTTGGACTGCATAGTGATTTCTATAAAAACCACACAATGCTTGTCTTAATTCGTCCAAGCCTTTATAAGCTTGATATTGATAGGCTCCATGTTGAGTTGTGGCTTTCACCAATTCGTCGACGACCTCTTGGGGGGGTGCCAAATCTGGGCTTCCAATTCCTAAATTGATGATTGGTTTTCCTGCTTTTTTAAGCTGAGCAACTTCTCTCAGCTTTTTGCTGAAATAGTACTCTTCTGTTTTTTGGAGTCTGTTGGATACTGAAATCATGACTTTCCACTTTTATATTGACCTACGCAGGTCGGGTTGATACTAAGGTTTGATATGGCTTTAAAAGCGTCTTGAAAATGTGCTAAACTTGTAAAAACAACGTCCACTATAAAGGCATACTTCCATACCTCCTTCGGAATGGGGATACTTTGAATCTTTGTTAAGTTTAATCCGTGATCTGCCATCGCATTAAGGACATTTGCTAAGCTTCCCGATTCATGGGCTATTTCAAATTTTAGCGTGGCTTTGTTCACTTCTTTAGTGGAGTTTCCTGTTTTTTCAATGACGACAAAACGGGTTTCGTTAGCGCTATGGTTTTGAACATCTTTAGCGATCACTTTTAAATTAAAAAGTTCTGCAGTTCCTTTTGGCACTAAAGCTCCGACACCAAAAAGGCATTGTTCAGCAATCTGTTGAGCAGGAAGGGCCGTATCCACATCTTCAATAAGATGGATATGGCTATGGTTTACAAAAAAATGATTACACTGATGCAGTGCCATTTGATGAGACCTCACTTCTTTTAGGTCTTCTAATTTCTGCCCTGGCAGAGCCACCAAATTGTGACTTATATTTAGATAATGCTCTGCAGTCACTTGAAGATCGTGGTCCAAAATAAGACGGTAATTGGGAAGGATACTCCCTGCTATAGAATTCTCAATAGCCATTACACCTTTTTCACATTCATCACTTATGATAGCCTGAACGAGTTTTTGGAATGTCATGCATTCTAAAGCCTCAACATCGGTTTCCCCATAAAGCTCCGTAAGAGCTTTATAGTGATTAGATCCTTTTATGCCTTGTATTGCTATCTTCAATCCCATAAATTAAAAAAGCCCCGTCAGAAACGAGGCTTTGTATATTTGAAAATGAATTTATTTCACATCAACCCCGTTTCGCTAGACTTGCAAAATAGAAATTGAAATAAATATAAAAACGAGTTGTCATTTGTATTTTAATAAGCGCCTAAATTAGAATTTATTTTGAATAAAACCCCACTAACCTAAATAAAATTGGAAAGATTAGTTTTTTAGATATGGGCTTTGTCTAGGTATCATTAAAAATTCCTTTTGCCTCCCATTGAGGTAAATGACTTCTTGCCCATTAAAATAGGCCCCTTCTTCCAACATCACCCGAAAAGGCTTTTCCCACTCCTGTAAGTAAACCTCAGCGTTAAGCTCAATGGCATATACTGTATTTGGGTGAAGTAAGTAGTCACCAGAACCTGGTACTTTACCTTGATTGTCCCACATCCCAATAGTAGGCCCTGCAGCATGTCCATGATATCCCATAGGATGAGTGTAAATAGTGCCATTTATCCCTTCAGAACTCATAGTAGATCTAGCTGCTTTTAGAATTTCATTTCCCGTTCTGCCAGTTTTAAAATTGGATGTTAGTATATCTTGTAAGCGATTTCCAACGGCAAGGGCTTCTTTAAGATAGTAGGGAACTTCCTTTTCATCTGGCTTTAAAACGTAAGCGAGTTCTTGTGTATCCGTGTTTAATCTTAAATAGGTGATGCCAAAATCCATATGTAAAATATCACCAGGCCTAATTATCTCTGGATTTGGATTAGTATCAAACGTTCTCAAGTGTTCTTTGCTTTTAATACTGCTTCTTTGGATATCTACCGTAGGGTGAAACCAAGTCTCTAGGCCAAGCTCTTTAATTTTATCTCTGTACCACCACACCACATCTGTAGTACTTGTGGCCCCTGGAGTAATCACCTGCTCCGATAAACCCTCTTGGATAATATAGTGAGCTATGGTTTGGATGTGTTTATAGGTGGCCATTTCTGACGGTGTTCTTGTTTCCAACCAACTTACGGCAAGATCTTCTGCAGAAGTCACCTTCTGTTGGTAGGATTTTGGCAAGTACTCCATCAGTATTTTGTATTCGGTATGGTTTAAACCATCGGCATGTCCAAAATCTTCAGAGGTATTAATACCGATCTGCTTTGGATCGCGTTCTTTAATAAGCTCTATCAGTCGCTTCCACTGGTTTGGCTCGACCTCAGGATCCCATGCTTTTTTAAAATACGAGCCCACGTTATACCTAGCTACTGCCAAAGTTTCCACCTTATCTTCTCCTTTAGGCTTGTACATCACTAGTATGGTTCTTCTTCGAGCAGCCAACCATGTGCTTGGTAGAAAGGTCTTGATAACCGGATCTTCATTGTATTCTCTAGAAATCACCAGCCACATGTCTATTCCAGAACGGTCCATCAGTCTTGGCAAGACTGTTTCTATACGTTCTCCAAGCCATTGATCGATAACTTTAGATTGTTCCTTTTGAGATAATACAGCTACACCTTGTGCATAGGAGGTGAAGCAAACGTATGCTGTAAAAAAAATGTTGAAAACTAATTTCATATGCCGGTTTTTTTAATTTAAAAATAAACATAAATTCAATAAAAAACCCCATCAATTAAATTTGATGAGGTTTGTAAATAGTACTTATAAAAATTAAATGATACTAACCCACTGCTTTCAATTTTCTTAAACTAGTCCTTTCCAAAGATTTCTCAGCATAGGATTTCGTTACCTTGAATTCAGTTTCATCACTTTCTGGTAGATAGAACATCGCATCGGTGAGTATAGCTTCACAAAGTGAGCGTAAACCCCTTGCTCCAAGCTTATATTCCAAGGCCTTTTCAACGATGAAATCCAGAGCCCCGTCGGTAATTTGAAAGTCAATATTATCCATTTCGAACAATTTCTGATATTGTTTTATGATGGCATTTTTAGGTTCTGTCAAAATACGTCTTAGTGTTTCCTTATCTAAAGGATCCATATAAGTAAGGACAGGAAGACGACCAATAATCTCTGGGATAAGACCATAATCCTTCAGATCCTTAGGGATAATGTATTGAAGAATGTTTTCTTTGTCTACACTTTCACCTAATTTTGAAGCCCCATAACCCACTGCCTGCATGTTTAAACGCTTTGAGATATTCTTCTCAATACCATCAAACGCACCTCCTGCAATAAACAAGATATTCTCTGTATTGACTTCTATAAATTTTTGATCTGGATGCTTACGACCTCCCTTTGGTGGAACATTAACAGTAGTTCCTTCCAAAAGTTTTAGCAAAGCTTGTTGAACCCCTTCACCACTTACATCTCTTGTTATGGAAGGATTGTCACTTTTACGGGCAATTTTATCAATTTCATCAATAAATACGATCCCACGCTCAGCTTTTTCAGTATTGTAGTCTGCTGCTGCGAGAAGCTTAGTCAAAATAGTTTCCACATCTTCACCAACATATCCAGCTTCGGTTAATACAGTAGCATCTACGATAGCTAGAGGAACGTTAAGCATTCTAGCAATCGTTTTGGCAACAAGTGTTTTCCCTGTACCGGTTTGTCCTGCCATAATGATATTGCTCTTTTGGATTTCGATATCGTCCTCAGATTTCGGTTGTAATAATCTCTTGTAGTGATTATAAACAGCCACAGACATGACTTTTTTAGTTTGGTCTTGACCAATGACATATTGATCTAAAAAATCTTTAATAGCTTTTGGCTTTCTTAACTTTAATTCTGAAGAAAGCTCCTCTGTATCATCCTGTTTGGATTCCTCAATAACAATTCCGTGAGCTTGCTCTATACACCGGTCACAAATGTGGGCGTCTAATCCTGCAATAAGCAGATTAGTTTCAACTTTTTTGCGTCCACAAAACGAACATTCTAACTCTTCTTTAGCCATAAACTTAGTCTCTAGTCAATATTTCATCAATCATTCCATACTCTTTAGCAACATCTGCTTTCATCCAGAAATCTCTGTCTCCATCTTCGTAGACTTCATCATAAGATTTTCCAGAATGCTTTGAAATGATCTTATATAATTCTTTTTTCAGCATTACGATTTGATTCGCTGTGATCTCGATATCATCTGCTTGCCCTTGTGCTCCTCCCATTGGCTGGTGGATCATCACTCTTGAATGAGGAAGACCACTTCGCTTTCCAGCAGTTCCAGCACAAAGTAGAACAGCTGCCATAGAAGCTGCCATCCCTGTATTGATAGTAGCGACGTCGGGCTTTATAAACTGCATGGTATCATAAATTCCCAAACCAGCATAAACACTACCTCCTGGAGAGTTGATGTAAATTTGAATGTCTTTTGAAGAATCTGTGCTTTCTAAAAACAAGAGTTGCGCCTGTATGATATTCGCGACTTGGTCGTTGATCGGTAATCCTAAAAAAATGATTCTATCCATCATCAATCTAGAAAAAACGTCCATGGCTACTGCATTCATCTGGCGCTCTTCAATAATATTGGGAGTCATCGCAGAAGGAGTCATGCTCGTAATAATTTTATCGTAATAATTGGCATTGACACCATGATCTTTGGTGGCAAATTTTTTGAATTCTTTATCCATTTTCATAGTATGCTCTGTATTTTAAAACAAATATAGCCCGAAGCTAACATTTAGCATGCTTCTTTTACTAAATGTTAACTTCGAGCGATTTCCTTATTTAGGTATAAAATTGATTTATTTGTAAATCGTGTCTACAAATTCTTTGTAAGTGACGTCATTTTCTTCAATATTCATTTTCTCTTTGTAAAGTTCAAGTAATTTTTGAACCATTACTTCTTCTGAAAACTGTTTGACCTGCTCTTGGTTTGACATCAAATTCTGAATGATTCCATCCATTTGATCTTCTGGAAAGTCCATCTGACCAAATTGCATCATTTGCATTTTTATCTTTTCTTTAGCGACTTTCTTTACGTCTTCCATCTCGACTTTGACATCGTTATCATTCGCTATTTTAGCTTCGATGAGCTGGTACTTAATCCCTTTCTCACTTTTTTCATATTCGTCTTTAGCCTCTTCGACCGTTAATCTCTTTTCACTTTGGGTCTGCATCCACCTTTGAAGAAATTCTGATGGTAAACTCATGTCTGCCTTTTTTATCAAGTGTTCCGTAACATCATTGAAAAATTGCTGATCCCCTTGTTGTTGAAAATTTTTCTTGGATTGTTCTGCTATTTTTTCTTTGGCTTCTTTTTCTGAAGAGACTTCTCCTTCACCAAATGCTTTATCAAACAATTCTTGATTTAGTTCTGCTAGAATTTGTTCATTGATTTCTTTGATCGTGAACGTTAAATCAACTTTTAAACTTGCAGCTTTATCCTTTTCAATCCCAAGATAAGTTGCTAAAGTATCATTATCTTTAAAAAGATCATTTGATTTTAAAACCACTTGGTCTCCAGCCTTAGCCCCTAAAAGTTCTTTTTGGTTATTTTCTCCATCGATATCTTCAACTTTGAAGGTCGTCTCATTTTCAATGCCTTCCTCTTCATTGTGAAATGTTCCAACTAGGGTGGAGTTTTCCTTCACTTCTTCATGAGACTCGATTTTTCCATATTGACGCTGAATGGTTTTAAGTTGATTATCGATCATCTCCTCATCGGCAGAAATATTGTAATACTTAACAGGACCTTCATCGTCTAAGCTGATGTCAAATTTTGGAGCTAGTCCTAGTTCAAATTCAAAGTTGAAATCGTCGGACTCCCAGTTTAAATTATCTTGTGGTTTAGGAAGTGGATTGCCTAAAATTTCAAGCTTTTCTGTTTTGATGTGTGAATTTAATGATTCCTGTAATAATTTATTGACTTCTTCTACCAAAACAGATTTTCCATACTGCTTTTTTATCATACCCATTGGCACCATTCCTTTTCTGAAACCAGGAATACTTGCTTTTTTACGCTGGTCTTTAAGTATTTTTTCAACTTTTGGACTGTAGTCGTTTTTTTCAATATTGATTTTGATGACAGAATTTAATTGATCTTTATCTTCTCTTGTTATCTTCATTTTAAAGAATTTTTTTGGAAGTGCAAAATTACAATTTATTTCATTGCTTACCAAGTTTTTATGCTGAAGGCTAGTGTGTAGGGGTTTTACGCCAAAAAAAATTTATAATGCCGCATAGATAAATTGAATTATACTTTGACGTAGCTCAGCACAAGTTTTTTGATTAATCTGGGTTAAAAATAATTGGCATAGATTTAATTGAAGTGACTATTTTTGATAAAAATGGGTCAAAGAGAAACGATTTATCATGACATCATAAGCCTTATTTAGCATTATACTCAACTTTAAATTTTATTGAGCTTAAGAAAATATGGATTTCGCTTCTTTTTTGAGTTTAGTAAACATGATGACATCAAAAATAAAATGAGCAGCCATCGCCGAAAAAATATCAAAATAAAACGTGAGATAGCCAAAGCCAGCAGAGATTAAGATGAGAGAAACACCATAGATAGATTTTTTCCAATCCTTAGTAGATATATAGCCATGTAGAAGGACAAAAAGTATAGCGGCCCACCATAATCCTATTAGGGGCTGAAGCGCTCCTCGAAATAAAATTTCTTCTCCTACACCTGCACATAGAGAATAGAATACTATATCCACCCATTGCAAGTCCAAGCCCTTAAAAAGCCTAGCATAAAAAGCACTTGTTTCTTTTAACACAGGAAGTTTTAAAAGCAAAATCCCCATAAGGGCACCCAATGCTCCAAAGCCAATGCCAATTGGAATAGAGGTCACGAGATGATCATAATTAAACATCTCGAAATAATTAACTTTATCTGAAAATGATAAAATAAAGTAAGCTAGTCCGCTAAAGCCAAAAAGAGTGAAAATGGACATGATAAGCATGGTCCTTTTGGTTACTGCCATTTATCGAAGTTTAAATTATTTTTTACGCCGTACAAAGGCAAAGACTATAGATTGTAAGAAAGAAAGTAAAATACTAAATAACACTGCCCACCAAAATCCATCAACACGAAAAGCATCTATAAACCAATCTGCCATTAGAATGATAAATGCATTGATTGCCAGGAGGAACAAACCAAAGGTAACGACGGTGACGGGGAGGGTCAAGATCAATAAAATTGGCTTTATAAAGATATTAAGTAGGGCGAGAATTGCAGCAACAACGATAGCCGTAAAAAAATCAGCCACATACACTCCACCCAGACTATTGGATAATAAAAGGACAATAAGTCCTGTAAGAACAATTTGAAGTAAGGTTTTCATAGGTCTGTTTTAAATTTTAAACTCCCCAATATAAAAAAACTGCCTAAACACTGAAGTTGAGGCAGTTATAATTATAATTAGAAACGATTAATTCACATTATCACTCAAAGTTATTGTTCCATACTCTCCAATATTAACTGCTGGTAAGTTAGAACCATATGTTTGATTAATAACTCTTAGAGTTTCGTTAGCTATAAGAGCATAACCTCGAGGGGTTAAATGAACGCCATCCAAAGAAAACCCACCACCAGTAACGAAGTCTGAAGTGATAATTCCACCAGGAAAGCTTAAACCTTGTCCAACACTATTTAATAAAGCATCAGCGTCTACAAAAGCCAATCCATTAGCCTCTGCTAATGACTGTATTGTAGAATTATAAGAAGACCTAGCATTAGCAATAGCCGTAAGTTCATCAGAATCTAAAGCATCTTTATCATCGATGCCATTCACAGCCCCTAAAACCAATTGCGCCTGTTCTTGAGTAGGCGTGCCTCCTTGTTGAAGGATTCCTAAAACTTGTAGGACTGCTGGTGAAAGAGCTACAGAACCGTAACCTTGTGCCAAGGCGCCTTGATTGATGGTTAAAAGTAAAAGTTCACCCATCTGCATTTGTCTAAATCCTAATGGATTAGTCTGTGTTACAGGAACATCGATTAGAAAACGATTTGGGCCTTCATTAAATGCAATAGCATATTGAGCCGCTAGAGCTTGTGCTTGTGCTGCTGGTACTCCTTGCTGAATTAAGCCTTGAGTGAATATTCCAGCAACTGCTTGAAAAAAGCCTGTCAAATTACCCGCTGAAGCTGCATCCAAAACCAAAGCGTTGTTTGGAACAGTAGTAAAGAAAGGAATATCGGTAACATTTGGAATGTTATAAACCACTCCTCCAGAAGCATTTGCATTCAATTCATTTATTAACTGAGTATAAACACCTCCAAACACGTTCGGATCTGTAATATCTGTACTCCCATAAGTTGAGGGGTCTAAATTTCCAGCTTGGTCTTCACCTGTTCCTCCGCTAGTAGCATAGCTTAAGATATCGTTATTTCCAATCCAAAGCGAAAAGAAACTTGGGTTTTGAGCTACAGCATCTGCAAGAATCGCAGTCGTTTCTGAAGAAGAAAATCTCACAAAATAAGGATTAGACTGAGAGGGTAATCCTGCAGCAGCCCCATAACCTGGAGCTACTAGATGATAACTTTTTGCACCAGGGACTCCCATATTATTAAAAGGTCCCGATAATTTGTTGGTGATTTCAGTTTGAGGAGTTCCTGCAATTGACGAAGGAGGAATAACTGGCTGCCCTGCATTAGAAGATAATACCAATCGATTGTTGGAAATTTGAACTCCATTCAAAAGTAAGCCTCCTAAATTATCCGCCATTAAAGGTTGTGTAAACACACCTCCACCTACTAGCGCAAATTGACCAGCGATAATATTGGGATAGGAGTTTTGTTGTGATTGTATGTAAAGTGCATTATCTGCAAATCCAGCAGTTAATGAATTTCCTAAAGAAACATAGTTGGAGAAATCCGCTTCACCAGCAGTGTAGACTTCGTTTTCTTCAATTGCATCATCAAATTCTGGTTCACAAGATAAAAGACCTATAGCCAGAAGTGGTAAATATTTTATGTAGTTTTTCATTGTCTTTAATTATAGTTTATAAGTTACTCCTAATCCTGGTAAGAATGCATTGGATTTGTAGGTTCCACTAAAAGGAACACTTTGTCCATTTTCAGAGTATGAATCGTAAGAGGCGTCTACCTCCTGGAATCTTAAGTACAGAAAAGAAGCATCTATGGCAAGCTTTTCTGAAACTTGAAAGGATAAACCTGCTGTATAACCATTTCCGTCATTTCTTGGGGTTTCTGGAGCAAAATAACCAGCTTGAACTGGAGATTCATCGAGATAATAACCCGCTCTTAACGTTATATCATCTGTTGCTTTGTATTGAGCACCAAGTCTATAAATAGAAGCA
>Ga0222644_1000503_pt1 | contig 11405 bp, 10 predicted proteins | sample AntAcemetagen291_FD_179800 | JGI IMG/M metagenome (GOLD analysis project Ga0222644, IMG submission 179800) | Saline water microbial communities from Ace Lake, Antarctica - #291 | ecosystem: Environmental > Aquatic > Non-marine Saline and Alkaline > Saline | place: Antarctica: Ace Lake...
TGTAAAGGAGATAGAAACTATACTAAACAATAGACCTAGAAAACGCTACAATTACGAAACACCTATATTTGTAATGAACCAATTATTATTTAACCCAGGGGTTGCGTTTGTAACTTGAATGTGGCTTTTTAAGAGACGACCAAAGGTAAAAATGCTAAACAGTAAAATTTTAGTGCTCTTTTCTGAGTTAATCAAAGACGTTTTTACTTTTAGTTGTATTGGGTCACTATCTCGAATGATTCAAAATTCTACCCATCCTCATATCTCTTATGTATTAAAAAACTACCTTTGCTTTAAGAAATAAAATGAGAAAATATTGGTGGAAAATACTCGCTGTAGTGTGCATCATCTACGCTATCATAGGAGGTCTGCTTATGCCAGCTCCAGACGATATAGGAATACTAGCTAAGACTATACGTAATCTGCACTACCACGTACCTATGTGGTTTAGCATGATTATACTCCTAGTAGTATCTTATATTTATGGTATTAAGTTCCTAAGCTCTGGTAATCTGCAGCATGATAGCATGAGTAGCAGCTTCGTGAAAGTAAGTATGCTCTTCGGACTTATGGGCCTAGTGACAGGCTCTTTTTGGGCTAGATTTACTTGGGGTACTTGGTGGATAGAAGATGCTAAACTTAATGGTGCTGCTATCGGAATGCTCATATACATAGCATATTATATACTTAGAAACAGTATAGAAGACGAGAATCAACGAGGTAAATTTTCTGCGGTTTATAATCTTTTTGCATTTCCCATCTACATTGTGCTTATCATTATATATCCACGTATGGCGGAGACTAGTCTTCATCCTGCTAGTGGTGACACTATAGCTTTTAGTAGCTTAGATTTAGATAATGACCTACGTAAGGTGTTTTACTTAGCGGGCTTAGGCTGGATACTTCTTGGAGTATGGGTAGCAAGTCTTAAATATAGATTAACAGAATTAAAAAGAATAGATGAGGAAATATAGTTGGATTACACTTTTACTAGGGTATACTGCTTTGGCACAGACACCTGTAGATGACTTCTTTTATCAAAGCGGAAAAATTTACGTTGTTATTGCTATTCTAGTAATCATTTTCAGTCTTATAATGTTCTATCTAGTAAGATTAGACAAGAAGATCACCAAGTTAGAAAAAGATAGAAATGAAGCCTAAAACAATAATATTACTTGTTATACTCGCTGTAGCCATAGCAGGTATATTGAGCACATACTCTGGAGCAGAAAAAAGCTCTACATTCACAGAGGCAGCAGCTAATCCAGGAGATACATATCATATCACTGGGTACTTAGCTAAAGATATGCCTATGGAATATGATCCTGTACAGGACGCTAACTATTTTTCTTTTTACCTCAAAGACAAAGATGGTGAGATGAAAAAAGTAGTGTCTTACGAGCCGAAGCAACAGGATTTTGAAAGAGCAGAGACTGTGAATATGTATGGACACGTGGATGGTGATATATTCAGAGCTACTAAGGTAATACCTAAGTGCCCATCTAAGTACAAGGACGAAGAAACCCAACGAGCAGCCCAAGCGGCAAGAACCTAATAAGCAATGGAAACAATAACCTACGTGGGAGAGAATCTCTTCATCGGTAACTTAGGACATTTTTTTGTAGTACTGTCTTTTGTGGCAGCACTTTTAAGTGGTATATTTTATGCTAAGTCCTCAGCAGAAAAGGGCACGGAGGCGACTCTAGGGAGGCTCTTTTATGTCATACACGCCTTAGCAGTCCTTGGTATATTCTTTACTTTATTTGTTATTATCCAGCAACACTATTTTGAGTATGCATATGCATATGAGCACAGTAGTAAGACGTTAGCTCTGCGGTACATGATTTCGTGCTTTTGGGAAGGGCAAGAAGGAAGTTTTCTACTTTGGATGGTATGGAATGCACTGCTAGGTATAATCCTCATCTTCACAGCCAAGCGATGGGAGCGAGGGGTGTTGGCTATAATGGCACTAGCTCAGGTAGTCCTTACGGCCATGCTCTTAGGAGTTAATATTTTAGATATTTACACCTTAGGAAGTAGCCCTTTTGAGCTACTCAGAGAAAAGATGCAGGCTCCTATATTTAGCACGCCTAACTATTTAGAAAATCTTGTGGATGGTACGGGATTAAATCCGTTACTGCAGAACTATTGGATGGTCATTCATCCACCTACCTTATTTTTAGGTTTCGCACTTACTATAGTGCCATTTGCCTTTGCGGTGACATCACTTTTCCAAAAAGAATATAGAGCTTGGATAAAGCCAGCATTGCCGTGGGCACTTGCAGGTGGTATGGTATTAGGAGCAGGAATCATCATGGGTGGTTTCTGGGCGTATGAGTCACTCAGTTTTGGTGGCTACTGGGCATGGGATCCTGTAGAGAACGCTTCTTTAGTTCCTTGGTTGCTACTCATCAGCGGGATACATCTTATGCTTATTAAAAAAGTAACGAATGGTTCTACCATAGCGGCATATACTCTCGTGATCTCTACGTTTATAATGGTACTGTACGCTTCATTTCTTACTAGAAGTGGTGTGCTTGGAGATACTTCCGTACATGCATTTACAGACTTAGGTCTAGCTGGTCAGCTTATGCAGTTTGTGGTCCTATTTATATGGTTACCTATCATAGCTGTGACAGAGGGAGCTCGCAAGAAGTGGTATATGATTATACCAGTGAGTATATTAGTTCTACTTCTACCATTTTATACAAAGCTAAGCTTCTATCCGTTGCTCATACTTAGTATCGTGGGTCTAGCTTGGTTTGTATTTAATCTGAATAAAAACATAACTAATAAGGCAAGTGAAGATAATATCTCAGGACGAGAGTTTTGGATGTTTATAGGATCACTTATGCTCGTGTTGAGTGCAGTACAGATACTTGTAGGAACTTCTAAGCCAGTGTTTAATAAGATTTTTGGTACTAATGCAGTCCCTCCAGAGGACGTAATAGGGTATTACAATATATACCAGATGCCGATCGCTATTGTGATAGCAATGCTTATGGCTGTTACTCAGTTTTTCAGATACCGTAGTACGCCAGATAAATCTAGGCTTGCCAAAGAGATATTAATCACAGCAGCTGTTGCGGTAGTTCTTACTATGGGAGGTATTTTCCTCTTCGGAATTACTAATCCGATGTATGTGATACTAATGCTTGCGGGGATTTTTGCATTGGTAGGTAACTTGACTTACTTGGTACTGAGTGTACGTAAGTTTAAACTTAGCGGATCTTCCATAGCTCATATGGGATTTGGTCTGATGCTTCTAGGTGTGTTAGTCAGTAGTGCTAAGAAGCAAGTTATTACGGCTGACTTTAGCGGTCAGATGGGAAATTTTGATGAGAAAGCCCGCAGAGAGAATATGCTTCTTATTAAAAATGAGCCTACTCGCTTGGGAGACTTCCAAGTAACCTATCAAGGAGATAGTGTGAGTGGAGATGATATATACTTTAAGGTGAACTATCAGTCTATAGATGGACTAGAAGAATTTACACTTTTGCCTAATACACAGATAAATGAGGATATGGGAGGAATACTTCCTAATCCGGACACACGTCATTACCTTACGTATGACGTATATACGCACATCACCTCTCTGCCTAAACCTAACGATGATAGTATCTCTTGGCAAAATATACAAGAATTTACCATCGAGAAAGGAGACAGTATCGTCACAGCTAATGGTGTGGTATACTTCACAGGAGTGGAGCAAGGAGATGGTAAAAGCATAGGACTAAAGAATACAACGCTCGCGAAGGCTAAGCTCAAAATAAAAAGAGGGAACACTACGCTAGAAGCTAGTCCTATCTTTGGTATAAATGCCAATACTTATTTTAGTATACGTGAAGAAGTAGCTGAGGCAGGATTGCGTTTTGGATTTGAAGTAAGACCATCAGAAAATGGAAGTCCTACAGCTGTACTGGAGATAGCGGAGACTACGCCACAGCCCCAATTTATAGTAATGAAAGCCATTGTATTCCCGTATATAAATTTTCTCTGGTTAGGTACTGTGATGATGGTTATAGGGTTTGGCATAGCGACATGGAATAGACTGGAGCTTCGTAAAAATGGGGTATAAGGTTACCTTCATAGGAAGTGGAAATATAGCTACTAATCTAGCTCACTCAATGGATAGAGCCGGGCACAGTATCAATCAAGTTATTAGTCGAAATATAGATAATGCCAAAGAGCTAGCCAGTAAATTTGGTGCTTATTACGGGGATAAGCCAAGTGAGATGTACAAAGATTCTGATTTTGTAATACTCTGTGTGAGTGATGAGGCATACTATGAAATATTAGAAGATTTACCTACTGGTATGCGGTCCATTATATGTCATACCGCAGGACCTGTATCTATGAATATAATGGCTAATTACTCATCCGATTTTGGAGTTTTTTATCCACTGCAGAGTTTCCGTAAAGAAGAGGTAAAAGACTTATTAGAAGTCCCATTATTTATAGAGTGGAGTAGTGAGAAGGTGAAGGCTAAACTTCTTGACTTAGCGGATTCTATAAGTAATAAAGTAAGGGAGGTAGACTCCGCTCAGCGTGAGAAGTATCATCTAGCAGCCGTTTTTGCTAATAATTTTACCAATGCTATGTATACAATAGCAAGTGATTACTTAGTGTATGAAGGCTTGGAGTTTAATAATTTGATTCCCATAATACAAGAAACGGCAATTAGACTAAAAAAAAGTGAACCCGCTACATGGCAAACAGGTCCTGCTAAAAGGGGAGACAATGCTGTGATAGATAAACATTTAGAGATGCTCGATGATGAGCAGCTTCAGAATGTCTATGCTACGCTATCTCTGTATATAAAAAATAGGCATAATTCTTAGTTTTTTTCGTATATTGTAAGGAGTTAATAAGAAGGAAAGTGAAAAAAAAGGATTTTATAATTAATAAGCATATTTACAATATTTTTTCAGTATGTGAAGATTTTAGGCAACGCTTAGAGCAACTTAATCGTATCAAAGAGAAGGTAATAAATGATACCAGTAAAGAAGATAAATGAATAAATTAGTTAAGTTGTCTTGTCTATTAGTAACTCTGTTTATTTCGGAGTCTGCTATAGCACAAGTGGTAGATATAAATCCTGCTGTACAGTGGAAATATGTACGTAGTCAAGTAGTAGAACTTCAGGATAAAAATGTGTACCAATATGAGTTTCCTGCAGAGAAAGGATTTGATTATATATTTAATATAGCTATCTCTGAGTCTAATATAGAAACTTTTGTAAGGATCTATGATCTTCAGATGAAACCTATCGCTGGAGATAATGAACGCACAGAGCAATTGAGTTTTAGGGTCCCAGTAAGTGGCACATATATCGTAACATTGGGCTATCAGGGTCCAGAAGGAGATAATGGTAAGACACCAATAGATATTAGGCTTATTAGAAGAGAGATAGTAGAGGATTAGCTCTAATATCAATTGAATTATAAACTGTCGCACAAAACAGATTTTTTCACAGCCAGTTCTTTGTTATAAAAATATCTTGTCATCCTGCGGCACGAAATCGTAACGGATTTTATCCTGAGCGTATTCGAAGGAGCTTAATTTTTCTGTTTCGAACTGACTAAAAATAATTCTGTTTTTTAATATGTCATTCTATAATTCATTTGGTATAAAACATATATAAATGTAAAAGCCCCGAAGCACAAAACTTCGGGGCTTTTATTTAGTCTTATTTTTAAGTATTAATTACGGTTATAACCATTGGTTAAACGTATCTCCACGTAGTCCTAATCTTAGTGTTTCTAGAGGAATAACCTCGTTTGGTGCTATGTTTCCTAAGTTTACGTTATGACCATAAAGAGTCATAAACCATACTTGCTGTGATTTTTGAGGAGCCTCCCATAATATAGTGTCTAGCGGAATGTGTTGGAGTATTTCCTCTATTAGTCCTGAGCGTACTTCACCCGAGTTTCTAAAGATACCTACGGTACCACTTTCTCTAGCTTCGGCGATTACTTTCCATGCACCTGCCTCTATCTCTGCTTTCATCATAGCTATCCACTTATAAGGTGGTATAATTTTTTCAGCATCTTTACTACCTACCTCGCTAAGTACTGTGAAGTCTTTGGCTAACGAGCGTATATACCCGCATTTTTCCTCTTCAGATATTTCTATACTACCGTCAGATACTTCTACGTGACTGACATTATAGCGATCCAGTAATTTTCTGTAATCATCAAATTGTCCTCTGATGACGTATGCTTCAAAAAGTGTTCCTCCAAAATAAAGAGGGATGTTAGCCTCTTGATATATTTTTATTTTACGATCTAGGTTTGGAGTAACTGTGCTAGTACCGAATCCTAGCTTTACGATGTCCGTTTTATCTGCAGATACTTCTAAAAAGTCTTCTACTTCTCTGCAGCTAAGTCCCTTGTCCATGACCATAGTTATGCCAGCCTGTCTAGGCTTCGCGGAACGCTCAGGAATATTTTTAAGTTTGAAATCTGGATTTATCATTGGTTTATTTCGAGTACAAATCTATAATATTTGAGACATTTTCAAGGTTTTCTGTAAAAGGAGCGAATTCAAACAGAAGAATATACTCCTTTGGATTCATTTTAAGTGCGGCATGTAGAAAGTTATATCCTTTTTCAGAGTGTCCTAAAATAAATGAGTATGACGCTATTCGGTAGTACATCCTGTGGTCTTCATCGTGATTTTCGAGGTGCTTTATTAGAAGATCAAGTGCTTCATCTATATCGCCTAGTTCAAATTTCGCATGAGCAAAATCAAGTATAATCTCTGTAGTATCAGAATCTATCTCATACGCTTTTTCATAGTGATAGTAACAGCGATCACTATTCTCATTGATAAGATAGACTTCTGCTAATTCTATATGGTACATACTCTCATACCGGTCTATGTCTATAGCCTTTAAGAGATTTCGCTCCGCTTCTTTGAGTTTAGCTTCACGCTTGTATACTGTAGCCAGACCAAAGTAAGCATCAGATAAATTGGGATTAAGCTTGATAGATTTTTGATAATTATACTTAGCTGCAGAATCATCTTTTAGGTTCTCATAGCACTCTGCTATATTACAAAAGACCTCAGCATCAGACTCGTCATTATCTAGCGACAAATTAAAAGAAGATATAGCTTCTTGGTTTTGATCTAGTTCCATTAGGCAGTTACCTTTTCCCAAGTGACCCATAGTATTCTCTTCGTCTATAGCTATACAAAATTCGTAGGCAGATATACCTTCCTCATAACTTTCTTCTTTTTGATGTACGAGACCTAAAAAATACCACGCACTGTAATTATACGGATCGTTGTCTATTATTTTCTGTAAAAAAGTGACAGCTTCTGTATGTTGCCCATAGTCTAAGAATAATTTTAGAAACTCTTGTACACTTAGCTCATCATACAAATAGTCATTTGGGAAAGCATTGAGGTAGGAGAGTGCTTTCTTTTTGTTACCCTGAGCGAAATTTACACGAGCAAGTCTGAGGAGTAGTTCGTCATCGGTATTGTCAAAATTTAGAGCAAATAGGTAGCAATCCAATGCTCGTTTATATTGTAGGCTTAGAGCGTAGCAATCCCCTAGAAGCTTTGCTATCTCTGGGTTCTGTGGTTCTATGGTACGGTATTTTTCAAGTAGCTTAATGGCTCCATTGATATTTCTCTGAGCTATAAATACTTCAGCTTTCTTTATTTGATAAAAACTCTCAAATGGATAGATTGACTCCCCGTATGCTATTGCTTTGGTAGCCTTATTAATTTGTTCAAAGTCAAGGTAATAATCAATAAGCTGACCAAGTTCGTCATTATCGTAAAAAAATGACTCTCCACTTTCGAGCATTCGCTCAAAGTTTTGGGCCCGTTCCTCCATCCCCTCTTCTAAAAAATCACTATTTTCCATCATATCCTATCCTCTTTATCCAAAAATACGCAATACTTCACACATCTTAATGGTACAAAGTTCGTTATAAGCCTTTATTTTGCCAACATAATATCTTCAAAAGAATGTATAAGTACGTTATAATTTTGGCAGCGACACTCCTTAGTTTCACTTCTAAAGCTCAGCAGACGCAGCAAGCACCGTGGCAGCAACATGTGGACTATATTATAGATGTAGTGCTAGATGACGATGCTCATTCGTTAAGCGGTGACATAGCTATTACTTATACGAATAATAGTCCTGATGTGTTAAAGGAAATTTATATTCATCTCTGGCCTAATGCGTATAAAAATAACGAGACTGCCTTTGCGAAGCAAATGTTAGAAAACGGAGAGATGGATTTCTACTATGCAAAGGAAAAGGAGCGAGGTGAAATCTCAGGTATACTTTTCGTAGCTAATGGGGATACACTAGTAGCAGAAGCTACAGAGTATATAGATGTGATAAAATTAGTGTTAAATGAGCCGCTCACCAGTGGAGAAAAACGAACATTATTTACCAAGTTCACAGTGAAACTACCCAAGGTGTTTTCTAGATTAGGTCATGAGGATCAAAACTACTTTATCACCCAGTGGTATCCTAAGCCAGCGGTATATGACGTAAATGGATGGAATCCTATGCCATACTTAAATCAGGGAGAGTTTTATTCAGAGTTTGGTACGTTTAAAGTAGCCGTGACATTACCAAGTAATTATACAGTAGTAGCTACAGGAGAGTGTATGACTGAAGGCGAACTCGCTACAGAAAAGGTAGCAGTAGACACTGTGCCGGTGAGCTCTACGCGTACTAAGACAATACAATTTGAAGCTGATAATGTACATGATTTTGCTTGGTTTGCCAGTAAGCAGTGGGGCTATGAGACCAAAGAGATAGATTTAGGTTCTACTAAGGTACTAGCCCGAGTAGTTGGACCCGAGCCAGACAAGAAGGATTTAGATCATATAGAAACAGCTATTAAGTACTACTCAGATAATGTGGGGATATATCCATACAGTCATGCTACAGTAGTGCACGGAGAACTCAAAGCTGGAGGAGGTATGGAGTATCCTATGATCACACTTTGTGATTTTATGAGCGAAGAGGTGATAGTTCATGAGGTTGGACATAATTGGTTTTACGGGATCCTCGCTAATAATGAACGCACCTACCCGTGGATGGATGAGGCTATTAATAGTTACTATGAGAGTGAGGCAATGGCTCAAGATGATGAGAAAAGACTAGGAGATATTAATACGACTATAATGTTGGCATTTGTAAGAGATAAATATTTAACGAATGATTATCAGCCTATAGCTTCTAGCTCAGAAGAACTTACAAGTGCTAACTATGGACTGAGTGTATATGGATTGGGAGCTAAGTCTTTTGGGTATCTCAAGGCGTATTTAAGTGCAGATTTATTTAGGGAGTGCATGCGTACCTACTACGATACGTGGAAGTACAAGCACCCTTTGCCAGAAGACATGAAGCGTAGTTTCGAAGCTACGAGTGGTGAAAATTTATCTTGGTTTTTTGATGATGTGCTTACTAGTACTGGTAAGCTGGATTATAGCGTAAAAAAGCATGAAGAAGGCTATGAACTGTCTAACATAGGAGCGATAAACGCACCTGTACCTGTGACATTTACGAAGGGTGAAAAGACGAATGTGGAGTGGTTTAACGTGAAGCTAGGTGAAAAGTTATTGATCACTAAAGATAGCTCAGTTACCTTAGCTGAGATAGATGCTAAATCAAAAACACTAGATCTGTTTGCCAATAATAATAGCTCGAAGTCTCCGTATAGACTAAAATTTGGCTCTGGGAGAGATAAGGCAGATAAGAAAGACATTTACTGGCTGCCTACTCTAGGCTGGAATGCGTATGATAAGACGATGATTGGTATGGGGGTTCACAATTATGCTCTCAGTGATAAACCTTTTCAGTATCACGTATTACCTATGTATTCCTTTGAGAAGAATACCGTGAATGGTACTGCGGGGATAGAGTACATTCAGGCTTTGAAAAGTGCATCTCAGTATCTGGAACTAGGAATAACAGCTAAGAAGTATAGCTTTCAAGAGCGGACGATAGTACGAGATAATGATGGTTTTACTGAAGCTAATTATAACTATATAAAGATAAAGCCTTACTTAACTTATCATTTCCCTAAAGTGAATATGCGGAGTACTTACTCAAAGACACTATCGCTAGCTTTGGATCAAGTGTTTTTGAATTCTCAATTTGACCTTGTTGATACTGATACATTGCCAGGTCCTGAATGGTCTAAAAGTAGTCAACGATCATTCGCTACCTTGACTTACATATCACAAAATACACGGGTACTAAATGGGTATTATTTTGAGGGTAGCTTGGAGTATGGAAGGATTGCAGATGATAGAGTTCTTGGAGAAAAGGTTAGAATTCTAAATCAAAATAATGATACTATAAATGTTTATCCAAAACGGGGTACTGATAGGAGTATTAATGACTTCTTGAAGTTAAATGGTTTGTACAAATACGGGTTAGATATCGGGATAAAAGACAAACCTCTCGAGTTTAGAGTGTTTGCTACTTATTTATTAAAGAGGTCAAATGATGATATATACAATAGTCAGATTGGTAGTTCTAATAAAGCGGGGCACTACGATTACAAATTTGACGACTTCTTGTTACATCGTAATGCTCAAGATGGAATATTTCAAAATCAAATCGATAATAGTGCAGATGCTTCTAAGTTTGTTGGGAGTATTGGCATACCTGATAAGTGGCTTTTATCAGCGAATATCACAGTTCCTTTGCCTGGTAAAATTCCTATAAAGCCATATGTCGAGTTCTTAGTCTATGATGACTTAGAGACCCAAAGGTGGAATGTTTCAAAAAGCAAAATGATTTTTAATGTTGGTTTAGAGATTGAAATAATTAAGGATAAATTCGAGATATTTCTGAATTTAGTTCAAAGTAAGGACGTCACTAATTATCAAGATGGTACTGTAGGAGGACTGCAATATCCGGGCACGATTGACACATTTGGCGAGCGTATCACATTTGTGTTAGATCTGAATGGTATGAGACCGAATAAGCTAAAGAAGAGCCTGAAGTTATTTTAGTGTGGGTATCCCATTACTGATTAGAGATACAGGGTTTAACTTAACTCTCGGCTATCTGTCCTTCATCTGCAAAGGAATAATAACCACCATCTGTTACTATAATGTGGTCTATGATACTCATGTCCAGATTATTAGCAGCGGCTATTAGTTTCTTAGTAAGGCTGTGATCAGCTGGACTAGGTTCTAAGTTTCCACTCGGGTGATTATGGCAAAGTATTAGGTGTGAGGCATTGTTTTCTAATGCAGCTTTGAATATACGCTTAGGGTCTGCTACTGTATGTGAGATACCTCCGTCACTTATTTTTTCGGATTTAAGGATTTTATTATTTCTATTGAGAAAAAGTACCCAAAATTCTTCGTATTCTTTATCTTGCAGAATAGGCCTGAAGTAGGAGTAAGCATCA
>Ga0222644_1000513_pt1 | contig 11190 bp, 6 predicted proteins | sample AntAcemetagen291_FD_179800 | JGI IMG/M metagenome (GOLD analysis project Ga0222644, IMG submission 179800) | Saline water microbial communities from Ace Lake, Antarctica - #291 | ecosystem: Environmental > Aquatic > Non-marine Saline and Alkaline > Saline | place: Antarctica: Ace Lake | collected...
TTACTGGATTTGGAAATACGCGTATATCCTGATCTGGGTTATGAATGCGGCTTGCAGAGAGTAAAGAACAATCCAAGTTGGTTAAGTAGGTGGATGCTGTGGAGTTTTGGTCTAAAGAAGCAGTGTTTAGCAAGCTACAATAACAAGGATCAGGCTCTAAAAATAATTTGAGCCATGCAAAAGCTACATTTCCTACGTCTTCATTTCCTGTATAAGGATTTAAAGGAGTGCTGTGACTGCCGCCAGAAACCTCAAAGAGTAATTTTGGAGTGGTGGACGGTGTGTAATTGTAATGCACATCAGAGTGAATAAATGGCGGTGCTATTGGATCCAGTTCACCACTAATGATCAAGACAGGTGCGGTGTGGTTGAGGTTGCTAGGAGTGGAGCTGCTTTGATTTATCCATGGAGCTATAGCCAGTACCGCCTTGATTCTGGGGTCTATTTGTGCCGCTAATTGAGCACCGCCGCCACCCATGGACCAACCGCCTACAGCGATGCTATTGGTATTCAGTTTTTGATATACAGGAGAAGAGCTGCGGTTGTTTTCTTGACGTATCGTTTCCATGCCATCGATCAATGCAGCAGCTCTTAATGCGGGAGAGTCTGACAAAGAATTAGTATCTAAGGTCAAACAAACAAAACCTCGAGAAGCGAGATAGGTAGCCCATGCCACTATAGAACTTTGAGAGGCTTGATACCCTGGAACTAATACCATGCTCGATACGTTGTTCGTTCCGTTAATAGGATAAAATAAAGTGGAACCATTGTAATCGGGCCCGTTTCTAAGACCAGCAGCTTCAATTATAGAACCTACTGCAAATGGCGCATATGTAGTGACATTTTGAACTGTGACCGAATGACACTGACTGTGCACATTTGTGGTACCTATCATAAACCAGAACAAGAAAATTAGTTTCATTTTTATACTTTTTGAAGAGGCTTAGGTCTTTTTTAATTTATTTAAAAACACATGCTGATAGAATTTGCAACTGATTAGTGAGCTACAAATAGCTCTAGTTCCTGTTACTCTACAATTCTTATTTTTTTAAGAAGGCAAAATACTTCAGATAATGCTAAACGAACACCAGCAAAAAACGCATTTAACAGCCATATACATCCATTTCTTTAAGGATTTGTAGACCATAAAGAAGCGCTTTTAAGCATCGCTCTTTTAGGCAATTTCAATCCGGCAACAATCAACTCAGCAAAATCCTCTGGTTGCAGCACGCTGTCTTCAGAATCCTTAGAGGCTATGCCCAGATCTACGGCCATATCTGTTGCTATAGTACTAGGAGTTAAGGTACAAACTCTGATGTTGTTTTTGCGTACTTCCCTCATCAAGGATTCTGACATGCCTATTACCGCAAACTTAGAAGCCGAATAAGCTGATGTACTGGCATTACCACTCAATCCTGCCGTAGAAGAAACGTTGACTATTTCTCCGTGGTTTTGATCGATCAGGTGTGGCAATACCTCTTTAGTCACATAATACATTCCCATAAGATTGGTTTGTATGATCTGGCTCCATTGGTCCACATCCATCTCGTTAAAGGTTCCAAAAGCGGCAATACCCGCATTATTCACTAAAATATCAACCGATCCCAACTGATCTATCAAGGTTTTGATCCCTTTTTGAACCGCGGTATAATTGGTTATATCAAATACCGCATAGGTGGCTTTTACGCCCAGTTGTTCCAGTTCTTGAACGGTGGCTTGTAAGGCCTTTTCATCCCTTCCTGTGATTGCAACGTCTATGCCTTCTTGAGCAAAAGCCAGAGCTGTAGCTTTTCCTAAACCGCGATTCCCGCCAGTTATGATGGCTTTTTTTCCTTTTAAATCTTGCATTTTATGTGTTTTATAGTTTTAAATAACGCTCTGGAAATTTTTAGAATTTTAGAAACGTATGCAGGTTCTCGGTGTACGCAACCTGCGTCGCACTTCCTACTTGGATCAACTCACTACAGCGCTGTTGTTGCTTTTATAAATTCAATACAGGCCAATGAAGCAAGCAGTGCTATTCCTAGAGCCTCGACCGGACTTTTATTAGCTTTATTTATAAAACAAAAACCAGCTATTTCAACACCTTTTTTAAATCGTCTATTTCAAGAATATAAGGATCTGTTCCCAGCATGATAAAATCCACTCGCAAGGTAAAAAGGATGTCTTTTTGCGTTTTGTCTTTAAAGATTAACAAACCTTCAAAACCAGGTTGTCCCAGTTTAAATACCGCTTTAGATTTATAAAGGAAATCTTCAAATCTAATTTTCTTCCAGTTGATATTAAAGCTTGTTGCCGTCTCTATAACGGCTTGGTGGTCTTCTTGGATCAACTCGTTGTAAGCCGCTCTTTTGATCGATTTTACAACAGTTTTGTTTTTATCTGACATCCTCAGTTCTGGAAGATCAGCGGCTTTTCTCAATAGTTCTATAGCCACCATGCTTTCTTTAAAGATGCTCAATGAAAAAGACCCGTTGTCGCTTATTTGCTCCGTCATCTCCATCACTTGTGATTTCATTGCGGCAACCGTTTCATTTTGAGCCGTACTTAGTTGAAACAAAAGAAATAGGAGCAGAGCAGTTGTAAATTTGTTCATGTTTTTTTTTAATAAACCCTAACAGATTCCAAATATAGAATGATCCTGTTTCATTTATAGATAAAATGAATTTATTTAGTAAATTCTTTACAGGGAATTTATAAAGCTAGCTTTTTTAGAACTTTTATCAAGAGGTGCCCTGTTTAGAACTAGGTTAAGAATGTTGCTTTCGCGAAAGCGGAACACCTATAAAGCTATATTCTCAGGTACTGGAGTTTAAAAGGTCCTACACTTTATTTATTCAAGGCCTTTAAAATGCGTTCTTCATTAATAACAATATCGCGAAATAAAACATGAGGGAATTCTGTGTATTTAGATGTTTTAAATGCTTCTGCAATATGGGATAAGGTAGAAGCTGTGATAAGTGATAAATTCATTTCTGTATCCATTTCACAATCGGTCACAAAATCATCGCTAAATTCTGGTGCAACAAGAAGGATTTTAACAATGCGCAAATCATTTTTAAGAGCGACATTTTGATAAGATTTCAATTGCCTAGAAACCGCACTAAATTTGTTATAGCCTCTCTCTTTGCTGGTTTTACATTCTACAATAATGATCTCGTTGTTGCCCAAGTTCAAAAGGATATCCATCATATCCTTACTGGTATTAAGGTTGCTTTTAAATTCTTCATCTACGTTAAAACCTAAGTCACTTAAAATGATTTTTGTAAGATCCTCAAACTTTAAACCCAGTTCGCTTTCCTTAACCGTAATACCGTTTTCTTTAAGTAAGTTGAGGTTTCTATACGCTACATTTTCATAATTTTCTAAATATAAGTTCTCCACATCTTTATAATGCTCGAGAATATTGAGAATGTCATCACCACGCTGCCTGATGCCGTAATCTTTGATGAATTTTACCAGATCTGTTTTGATAATTAAATCTAAAATATCTCTGGGTTTGATGTTGTAATCTAATAAGAAGTCTGCCAGTAAAACAAACTCATCTTGCAGTTCAAATTGGTCTTTTATTTGTTTGTTTAAACTCGGGATGGATTGGTTCAATTCCTCTAATAATTTGTCAAATCCGTCTAAGGAGATGCCTACTTTTTCATCGCGTTCTACATGTTCAAAATGCTGAATCAAACTGTTGATTTTATCATCAAGAGTGCTGCCTTTTAGATTGGGAATATTTAAACCCTTCTCACAAAGTTCATTTAACGTTTTTTTCTTTTCCGTTAAGGTGCTTTCTTGTTTATAAATGTCTTCTAAAAGTAAACCTGTAAAAGAAACTCCTTCCTTTATGATTTCCTCAATCTTATCAGAGTAGGACAGTTTACGGTCTATATTGTGTCCTTTGGCAATGGAATTGATAACAGGTTCTCTTAAAAGCTTGAGTGTCCTTCTAAAGTATTTTGTGGCGATTTCTTTCTTTCTGACTTGACGCAGTACCCTGACCATCTCGTCAGCTACATAGATGGTATTTTCTTTATTAGAATAAAAGAGGATACCTATGTTTTTCAATCCCTTAATGACGTCCAGTATATCGATCTTTTTGATGGGTAAAATAGAGTAGTTGATAAGCTTTACTTCTTCTTGTGAAAGCCCCAATTCTTTAGACAGCATAAGGATGATAGATAACTCATCTGAAGTGATTTTTGCATCTCTGTTGTTCTCAATATCATTGTGGTAAGCAGTATGCAAACAAGATTTATAGATTTTATAATCTCTTTTTCTCGTAGGACTTAATTCAGATTTGTCATTTTCAAAGTCGGTATGAAGGCCTTTGATTCTTCCTTTTAGGTGTTTTACTTCTGTATCGTATAGTCTTGAAAACCAATCTTGCTTCATGATACAGTTTCCATCACGTATAATGATGTCAATTAAAATATCCAATTGTGAGGTAATCTCTTGAAACTCGCCTCTGATATGTTCTTGAAACTCGGTTTCTGTTAAAGCAAAAATCTTAGAAATATTTTGATTGTCTACCGACTTCAAACCTTTATCGGTTGAACTGAGAATCGCATCAATCTCTTTCGCATTTTTAGGTTGCTTTGTGATGATGTTGTCTATTATTTTAATAAAAGAGTTCTTTTCTATAGAACCAAGTTTATCTAAGATTTTTTCTAGTTTCATGGCGTTTTATTTTTGTTGGTACATTCCAACTATGACTGTTTGTGGTCTTATTTTCTATTCATGTGCAGTGTATAAGACATAGCAGTGATTTATCGGTACGGTATTTTGTTAGATATAGGTGATGGTTTTATTTCTGGATGAATTTAAATTTTCCTAAATCTATATTAAAGCCGAACACTTCAATTTCGTGATCTTTTAAAATAATATCTTTCAATTCTTCAATAGAAACGTTTTTAATTACAACAGGATTAGCGTCTTTATTAACTTGAGATATTGGTAAATAAAGAAACCCTAATTTACCTTTGGAAAAATATAAACATATTGCGGGTTTGTCAATTCTGTGTGACACTAATTTTGTAACTACAAAAGCACCTTCATTAACAGTTCCTTCAGACAGCGCAGTCGTAATTTTTGCTTTGGCATTTATAACACCAAAGCCGCCTTTAACTTCCATACCTTCCTCATATATGAATGAACTATTTTCAGTATTGTAATAAGCCCCGATAACAAAATCGCCAATGCTCGGTATTGATGTATTTATAAGCATGTCAGAGAAAGCACGAGAAAAGTTTTTATTTAATTTTCCGTACTCATTTTCTTTTAAATAGCTGTGTTGAAATTCCGAGAATGCATCCTTAACACCAATCCAGAAGGATTCTCCTTCTTCTATTTTTTTATTATCTACTTTATATAACTTAAGCCCAGTTGGAGTCGCAAAAGACGCTATGAACGCTGAGTCATCATTATTTTGAATCAAACCATCTTGAAGAAATTTTAAAATCAAATTAATATCTCTGGGTTTATAAGTACATAAATTGTGAAGAATATTAGTACAAATATTTACTGTTCCAGCGAAAGCAATGCAGATGCTTTGAAATAGAATATGAATTTTTAAAACACCTTCTTCTGGTGGAAGTCTCAATTTATCATTTCCAGTAACCGACTTATCCTTTGAATCAATAGATACTCTTGTGTCCGACATAAACGCACAGGTGTTTTCAATCTTTTTTACGATTATTATTGACATTGTTTCTTCAAATTTTGTTTAACTCATTACATCCACTTAAAAATTAGCTTCAACTCTAAACGAGTAGAATTAAAAACCCTAAGCGTTACATTTTTAAATAACAGCATTTGTTTATAAATCCTATTTCTTTCACAATAATAACTTATCCAACTTATCAAACATTACGGTTTCCCGCAATGGAGCAAAGAATTTTAAATATTATTATAGGATAGTTGGTAAAGCTGCTCTGCGCTGGCACAAATGCCGTTATTGTTTTACTTTGCTTTTAATTACTAGCCTAAGTTGTATCGCCGTTCCCTATTTAAAAAGGCTTTTAAGGTCTGTGAGCTTTGTTTTTAATAGATTCAATTCCAATTGGGTATCTAATTCGTTCTTAAGAGGTCGGGATTCTTAGTAACAGCTCTTTTTTTAAAACAAAACACCTTATAAAAATAGAGATAAATCAAAAACACTAAATGGTTAAATCAATACAATTTATTCGGACCAAATATCGAATATCGAAGTTTAGCCTATTTTATTGTGAAAGTATCGATTATTCATTATAAAATAAAGTAAGATAAAACTTGGATATGATGCAGTTTAAAAGCTGTGTTTTGAGTTTTTGCAAAGGGTAATTTATGGAAGTAAATAGTTGAAAATAGCTTCGCGTATATTTTAAAAATATATTATCAATTTGCACAGAAACCGTATTTAAATGCAAACAATTTAAACACCAAAAAAAAGCCCAAAGCAAATACAAATATTAGTTTACTCCACCTATTCTTTTATCTCAACCATAACTGATTGATTTATGGAGATTTGTCTATGATATTAATGCCCTCGGCAGTAAGACTCCTGAAATTACAAACACACACAATCGTATTAGCGGAACAGAATCTCAAGATAACGCCACGCAATCAATCTGTACAGACGAAGTCAGAGCTGTATCAAAAGGTATCGTTTACCGCTATGACTATTCGATTAAGGACCACTTAGGCAATAGTCATGTGATACTCTCCGATATGAATAAAGGTATCGCAGAAGAAAGTGAGGTTATTTAAAAGGAGGAATTTTATTCACTTGGTACGCGACACGAACGTTTTGGTCGGACTATTACTAATGCGTAGTGTTTTTATCAGTATACATAGATTTCAAACAGATGCTTTCTTGAGACATCTTAACGCAATACAAAATTGTAGCATTAAAGAGGATTTAATAGAAGAATGTGAATTATCTGATACAATGAGTCAAAAAGTGACCTCGTTGTATCTCAATACTATTCAAAAATTTCTTTTGTCGACTAGAATGATAATTTAATGAAGTTGGGATAAGTAGTTTATACTTTTGATAAAGAGATGGTTGATTTGTTATGGTCATGTAAAAAAAAGGCAGCAGACAGAAAAATTTAGTTTTTTTAAATAAAACAAGTAATTTATGCACTTTAACTTTTTATTATGTATTTTTTGCACGCACATAATTTGCGCAATAAATCAAAATTATAGAGATGATAAACTTTTACTAAATCCCTTTTTAATCAGCTTAATATTTAATTAATCAAAATCTTTTAACTTATGAAACTAATACGCTTACTATTAGCCTCGGTTATTGTAGCCCTTTTTATGGGAGTCAGTAACAAGGCCATAGCACAAACTACCGCAACGATTGGTGCAGGAACGTCAGCATCGGGTACAAACGATAATTCAGGTCCGATTTATCGGTCTGCCGCAACGAGTTCCTTTAACTTTTCGAGACACGTAATGCTTTACACGGCAGCGGATTTAGTTGCTGCTGGGATTATCCCTGGTGCGACGGTCAGTAAAGTTGCTTGGTACAAAACAACTGCTTTCACTTTAGATGCCGGTCGTACTGCGTCAATGAATATCTTAATGCAGAATAGTGGAGCAACTGATTTAACAACAGGAACTTGGGATAGCAAAACGCTAAGCATGACCAATGTGTATGCAAATGCAGCACTTACAGATGCCGACATACCTACAGTTGCAGGATGGGTTGAGTTTGTATTGACAACGCCTTTTGTGTATACTGGGGGTGCTTTAGAAATTGCAACTGATTGGGAAATTGCTGTAGGATCAGGAAATGCCTCAACAGGTTCTTTTCAGTGGGAATATACAACGACAACTGGGATACAATCTGTAGGTACTTCATTTGGTAGTGCCTTGTCAGGTACGACACTTTTAGGAAGTTCAGGAAGTTCATTTCTTCGTAATATGAATGTGCAGCTTACATATACAGGAGGAACTGCACCATCATGTTTATCACCTACTGCTTTAAGTGCGGCGGCTTCTGCCACAAGTGCAGTTTTAAACTGGACGGCTAATAATGCAGAAACTGCTTGGGACATTGAGTACGGTTTAGGTACGTTCACACAAGGTTCAGGTACAACGGTTTCAGTGACTTCAAACCCTTATACTTTATCAGCGTTAACGGGCGATACCACATACAAATATTATGTGCGAGCGGTTTGTAGTGCTGGTGATTTAAGCCTTTGGGCAGGTCCTTTTACATTTACTACACCTTGTGTAGCTTCGACCGTACCTTACTTTGAAGGTTTTGAATCAGGTTATACAAACAATGCAGCAGTTGCTGGTTGTTTATCACAAGAAAGTATAAATGGTCCTTCTGCTTGGACGGCAAATAGCACACAAACGGATTACAACCGTGCGCCTTATGCAGGTGCTTGGAATGCTTTCTTAAGATATGGTAATGATAATTGGTTGTTTATTCCAATAGATTTAACAGGTGGAACATCCTATACATTTGGTGCATTTGCTCGTCAAGATGGTGCTTTGGTCGCTAACGCGGATGTAACGGTTAGTTATGGTACCGCAAATAATGCTGCGGCAATGACTAATGCTATCGTTGCTGCTACAGGTATCGTTGATGGTGCATACCAACAATTAACAGGTGTATTTACGCCGGCAACAACTGGCACTTACTATATGGGTATCAAGGGTTTTATGAATGGTTCTCCATGGTATATTTCTTTGGATGATATTTCTGTAATTACGACACCAATCTGTACTGTTCCAAATTCTTTAACAGCGGTAAACATTACCGCAACGGGTGCAACTTTAGGTTGGACAGCAGGTGGTACAGAAACCGCTTGGGATGTTGAATATGGCACAGCAGGATTTACACAAAGTAGTGGTACAATGGTTTCTGCAACCGCCAATACGTATGCTTTGTCTACGCTTAGTGCAAATAGCACTTATGACTATTATGTACGAGCGGTTTGTGGGGCTGGTGATTTAAGCCTTTGGGTAGGTCCTTTTACATTTACTACACCTTGTGCAGCTTTCACAGCACCGTTTACGGAAAATTTTGATGGTTTAGCATTGACTTCTCCTTATACGGCTCTACCAAATTGTTGGGATCCTCAAGTTGGTTTTGATTTGTGGGAAGTAACGAATGATGTAACGAATGATGTGGAATATTTACCAAATATTGGCGATCATACCTCTGGTAGTGGTAATTATATGTGGATTGATGCTTCAGGTCCACCACCAGGTATTTATGCTAATGAGATGGTGACACCAATGATAGACATGAGTGGTTTAACTGCGCCTTTTGTCGGTTTCTGGTTTGCATCTAATAATACAGATACTGCTGTTAATCATAGTATTAATTTAGATGCTTGGGATGGAACAGCTTGGGTAAACTTATCAACACTAAGTGGTAATTTCGCAGGCTGGGTAGAAGTTTCTACAATAGTACCTGCAAGTATTCCAAGTACAACTAAGTTTCGTATCTATGCATCACCTGATCTTATAAATACTGGAACGTTCTATAATGATTTAGGTATAGATGATTTCTTTATAATGGAAAGCCCATCTTGTATCGCTCCCTCAGCTATAATGGCTTCTAATATCACAACAACAGATGCAACTTTAGGTTGGACAGCAGGTGGTACAGAAACCGCTTGGGATGTTGAATATGGCACAGCAGGATTTACACAAGGCAGCGGAATAACGGTTTCTGCAACAACCAACACGTATGCTTTGTCTACGCTTAGTGCAAATAACGAATATGACTATTATGTGCGAGCGGTTTGTGGGGCTGGTGATTTAAGCCTTTGGGTAGGTCCTTTTACATTTACTACACTTTGTGGAGCTTTCACAGCACCGTTTACGGAAAATTTTGATGGTTTAGCATTGACTTCTCCTTATTTTGCTCTACCAAATTGTTGGAATCCTCAAGTTGGTCCTGATTTTTGGGGAGTAACGAATGATGCAACGAATGATGGGGAATATTTACCAAATATTGGCGATCATACCTCTGGTAGCGGCAATTATATGTGGATTGATGCTTCAGGCGCAGCACCAGGTATCGATGCTAATGAGATGGTGACACCAATGATAGACATGAGTGGTTTAACTGCGCCTTTTGTCGGTTTCTGGTTTGCATCTAATAATACAAATAGTGCTATTAATAATAGTATTAATTTAGATGCTTGGGATGGAACAGCTTGGGTAAACTTATCAACACTAAGTGGTAATTTCGCAGGCTGGGTAGAAGTTTCTACAACAGTACCTGCAAGTATTCCAAGTACAACTAAGTTTCGTATCTATGCATCACCTGATGTTATTAATACTGGAGATGCTTTTTATAATGATTTAGGTATAGATGACTTTTTTGTAATGGAAAGCCCGTCTTGTGTCGCTCCCTCAGCTTTAATGGCTTCTAATATCACAACAACAGATGCAACTTTAGGTTGGACAGCAGGTGGTACAGAAACCGCTTGGGATGTTGAATATGGCACAGCAGGATTTACACAAGGCAGCGGAATTACTGTTTCTGCAACAGCCAATACGTATGCTTTGTCTACGCTTAGTGCAAATAACGAATATGACTATTATGTGCGAGCGGTTTGTAGTGCTGGTGATTTAAGCCTTTGGGCAGGTCCTTTTACATTTACTACACCTTGTGTAGCTTCGACCGTACCTTACTTTGAAGGTTTTGAATCAGGTTATACAGACAATACAGCAGTTGCTGGTTGTTTATCACAAGAAAGTATAAATGGTACTACTTATTGGAAGGCAAATAGCACACAAACGAATTATAACCGTTCGCCTTATGCAGGTGCGTGGAATGCTTTTTTACGGTATGGTAATGAAGATTGGCTGTTTATTCCAATTGATTTAACAGGTGGAACATCTTATACATTTGGTGCATTTGTTCGTCAAGATGGTGCTACGGCTACTGATTCGAATGTAACGGTTAGTTATGGTACCGCAAATAATGCTGCGACAATGACTAACGCTATCGTTCCAGCGACAGGTATAGTTAATGGTGCTTATCAGCAATTAACAGGTGTATTTACGCCTGCAACAACTGGTATTTACTACATTGGTATTAAAGGTGCTATGAATGGTTCTCCATGGTATATTTCTTTGGATGATATTTCTGTAATTACGACACCAATCTGTACTGTTCCAAATTCTTTAACAGCGGTAAACATTACCGCAACGGGTGCAACTTTAGGTTGGACA
>Ga0222644_1000517_pt1 | contig 11129 bp, 10 predicted proteins | sample AntAcemetagen291_FD_179800 | JGI IMG/M metagenome (GOLD analysis project Ga0222644, IMG submission 179800) | Saline water microbial communities from Ace Lake, Antarctica - #291 | ecosystem: Environmental > Aquatic > Non-marine Saline and Alkaline > Saline | place: Antarctica: Ace Lake...
CATGCCGTTGCGCGGACTCGGGTTATCGCGTTGGAAAAGTTTTAATTACGGTCACTTATCTGCCATCGTTGAGCCTGTGGCTGCGGTGATTGGTGCTTGGGCAGTTTTGACTTTTGAACCTATTTTACCTTACGCCCTTTGTTTTGCAGCTGGAGCTATGATTTTTGTGGTGATAGAAGAAGTCGTTCCCGAGTCTCAGCAAGCTCGGAATATAGATTTGTCTACCCTAGGGTTTATAGGGGGCTTTGTAGTTATGATGACTTTAGATGTAGGCCTAGGTTAAATTTTTTGACTTATATTTAGTTTTAGAAGCGATAATTCCGCACGTTTTATGAAATTGCACCTGTTCCTTCTAAGTGTTCTGTCTATAACCTGCAGTCTAAATGCTCAAAATTCAGAAAAAAACACTGCAGAAATTGAAAAAAAAATAGAAGTGCCAGAAATTTTGACGAAGGTTACCCTCTTGGATCATATTGAAGTGGGCGCTTATACTCTAAGGTTTACCGCAGTAGAAAGCGATGGGCGTTGTCCAAAACAAGTCACATGTGTCTGGCCTGGTGAAGCCAATATTGTCATAGAAATTAACGATGGGACAGACGCGGAGCAGCATCGAATAAATGTCCCCGCTTTGGGTTTCCACACGGCGATTCTTTCTACGGATTCTCATAAAGTGTACCTTAAAAACATAGAACCCTATCCAATTAGGCCAGATGATAAACTAAAATCTTATAAGTTAGTTCTGCAAATAGTATCTCAAATCCTGTAGATTACTTATCCTTTGGAAAAGCTTTTTTGTTGAACACCACCAAAAGTCCAAATCCAGTACTAATAGCCGTATCAGCGATATTGAAGACTGGCTCAAAGAATACAAAATACTCACCTCCCCAAATGGGAATCCAATTGGGTAATATCTCGTTATACATCGGGAAGTAAAGCATATCTACCACTTTACCTTTTAGCAATTCGCCGTAAGGCTCGTCGGTAAAAAGGGTGGCAATTTGTCCCAAGCTGTTATCGAAAATCACACCATAAAACACAGAATCGATAATATTCCCAATCGCACCAGCAAGGATTAATGAAACTGAAGTAATTAAAATTTTCGGTGATTTCTTCCTTATGCTATCCCACAACCAATAGCCAATTAGGCTAACGGCCACAATTCTAACTGAAGTAAGGATAACTTTACCATAAGATCCAGGGATTTTAGCTCCCCACGCCATCCCTTCATTTTCGACAAATAGGATGCGGAACCAGCCTAAAACATCAATTTCTTGTCCCAACATAAAGTGAGTCTTTATATATATTTTGGACACTTGATCGACCAATAAAATGAGTAGGATAAGAAGAGAGGCTTTCTTTAAAGACATAGCTATAATTTAAAAACACAAAAATAGTTTTTTTATTGACTTGGGATTTCATTTTCAGTGCTTTTGCAGAGCAATTGGTTTTTTCGAGTTAATAGTTGTTACAATTTCTTCTGAATTTGACACTGCATGTTTAGACCAGTTAAGATATCCAGTTTAAACTTTCGGCAAACTTGAGGTGTCGTCCAAAGTGAGATAACATCTAAAGGCTTTGTCTAGGATTGTAAATCCACTACATTTTTAAATTAACTAATTTTATAGTTGAATGTCATTCTTTTTAATTAGGTTTAATGATCTATATCAAAAACCTATAAGTATGAAAACCTTTCCAGGAGTAGTGCTAATGTTTAGTGGAGTATCATTTTTTCAAGTTCAATCTGGAATTATCAATGACACCGCTGAAATGAATATTGAGCATAAAAAGGAGTTTATTGAAGGGATCAAGAAAGAGGATTCACCGATGAGAATAAAAAAACACGTTATAGATCTTTACCAAAATGCTGAATCAGATTATTATGAGCTCCATTTTAAAAATAATGAATCTTATTATTTTAAAGATGAATCTTTAGAACGAGAAGAGACCTATAACATAGGAAGTAAAGCTGGTTCATATCCTTATTGCACTAATTTGTCAAGACTACAGTTTATTGAGGAAAATAGAAATTTTGGATATGTCGCTCACGAACCTTTTAGACTGGAAAACAACTAGCGAAACCAAAATGATTAGCGATGTAAAATGCTATAAAGCCACAACTACAGAAACACCATATAGCAGACAAAGCCATTATTACGACAGAGATATAGTGACTTGTTATGCTTCAGAAATTCCAGTAAAATACAGTCCAGAGCACCATAGTGGTCCACTTGGTCTAGTTCTTGAACTGCAACGTAAAGAATTCATGATTACGGCCACCAAAATCAATCTTAGCCCAGACGAAAAGAAATTAAAAATAAAGCGAGTCGATAAAAATGAAAAAGTGATTTCTCAAAAGGAGTCTCATAAGCGAATTGAGGAAATGATGAAAGATTATGATAAGAGGTAAGAATATATAGAAATATTAAAAACAAAGACCATGACTAAACACACAATAAATTTAAGTTTTTTTTTAGTTCTCCTATTCATTGGTTTTAACAGCCAATCACAAGATATTAACGGTAGAATAACCTACAAAGGGATAGTGAAACAAACGTTCGTGGATAGTGCTGTAGCAGCAATCAAAAAAGAAAAAATCAGTATGTCTTATAAAAAAGATATCATTTATGCCATGGAAAATGCACACCCAGATGAATTTGTGCTCAGTTTTAAAAAAGATGAATCTTATTACTACAAGGAACCAACTCTCGAGAAAAACATAGATTTAATGGGAAGCAGGGCAGGTAGTTCGCCTTACTATGTTAATAAAACCCTTGATAAGACGATACAGGTGACTAGCGCTCTAGGTAATATTGATAAAATACCCCTAGAATGGGAAATTACAAACAAAACTAAAAAAATTGGCAAGTACACATGCCGACAAGCTAAAACTACAGAAAAGATTTACAGCAGGGATGGGTATTTTCTTTATAACAATATTATTGCTTGGTTTGCGCCAGACATCCCAATAAGTTTTGGTCCAAAGAATTACAATGGGCTTCCTGGATTAATCCTTCAGATTGATTATAAAGAATTCACCTTAACGGCGATACAGATTAATTTGAATATAAGGGAAAAAGATTTAGAAATCAAAAGAGTAGATGATATTGATAAATTAGTCTCCGAGAAGGAGTCTCATAAGCGTATTGAGGAAGTAATGTCTGATAGGAAGAAAATGTATAAAAACTAACTGGTAATTTCACCTTTATTTCAATTTATGCCTTTCAGATTATACGTATTATTTTCTTTTCTAGTGTTATTCCAAACGGTTGGTTTTACACAAAACTCCTTAACAGGTAAGGTAACAGACAGTCTTAATAAGCCTCTGGCCAATGCTAATATTCTTGCCGAGCCCAAAGATTCTCTGCAACAAATAAAGTTTGCTATTACCGATGACAAAGGGCGGTATCGTTTAGATCTAAAATCTATACCCTATACGGTAATGGCAAATTATTTGGGCTTTGCCAAAAAAAGTTTTGATATACAACTAGACAGGGATAAGACCCAAGATATTATATTAAAAGAAAGTGCAGAAGGCCTTCAGGAAGTTGTGCTAGACATGCCGATGGTTGTCAAAAAAGACACGATTTTGTATAATGTAAATCAACTTACCACTGGCGAGGAGCGTAAGCTCAAAGACATACTTAAGAAGCTGCCAGGGATGGAAGTGGATAAGAACGGTGGTATTACCGTTAACGGAAAAAAAGTGACCCACATGCTGGTAGAAAACAAAAAATTCTTTGGTGGAGGCACCAAGTTGGCAGTAGATAACATTCCTGCCGATGCTGTGAAATAAGTGGTGGTGCTGGATAATTACAATGAAATTGCCATGCTCAAAGACTTTCAAGAAAGCGAAGACATGGCCATAAATATCAAACTGGAAGACGATAACAAAGACTTTGTCTTTGGAGATATAGAAGCCGGTTTGGGTAACGATAAGTTTTATAAGGCCCATAGTAATCTGTTTTATTACAGTCCCAAAACCACGTTGAATGCCATAGGTAATCTTAATAATGTCCGAGAACGGGTATTTACATACGACCAATACTTTAGATTTCAAGAAGGGACGAATTCTATATTCGATAAGGGAACGACCACCTTTGAAGATTCTTACGACGATTTCTCAGATTTTTTGGAGAAGGAAGACGTTATAGAAAGCGATCGAAAATTTGGCGCTATCAATTTCACTCAAGAAGTGAATAATAAATTGAATATTATGGGGTATGGAATCTTTTCAAAAACCAAAGAAAGTACACTGGTAGAGTCTACCAACGAGTACAATACGTTTACAGAAGATAGATCTATAGCTACCGCTACCAATAACGAACTGGCCATGGGAAGCATCAGTGCGGTCTATATCCCCAATTATACCGATCAGTGGCATTTTAAATCTCAATTTAAAAGTGCAGATGATAGTTATACCAATACCATCAATTCTCGAGTAGACACAGTTTCCAACGCTTTTTTAAACGATCGGTTTGGTGAGCAGACCTTTTTTAATCAAACGGTGGAATGGCATAGAAAACTATCTAGAGAACATTCTTTTTCTGGAGTTGTAGATTATACTTACGATAAGTTAACGCCTAGAACTTTTTGGCAAACCAACGATGATATCTTGGCAGGGCTTATTCCTATTATAAATGAGCCAAGTATAAGAATCAACCAGTTTAAACAAACCGAGAAAAACCAGATTAAGTCTATTTTTAAACACTATTGGGTACTCAACAGAAATAATCATATCTATTCTACCATTGGGAATGTTAATTTGAAACAGACATTTTTCACTGATGATGCTCAAGAACTCGATGATGGTACTCAAAATAATTTTGGGGAAGCAGGATTCAATACTAATTTCCACTTTAGATTGAATGATGCCTTTGCTGGGGTATTCTATAAATTTAGAACGGGGATTTTTACGTTCGACCAAGGAGTATTTATCCATTATTACCGCTGGAATCCCAATCAGGAAAATACGTCAGTTAAAGACAGAGTCGTGGTTTTGCCAAATATAAACGCCAAAGCAGAAATGACTATGAGTAAGAGTTTACAGTTCAATTACGAGTTAAAATCCTCTTTTTCGGATGCTTCTCAATTTGCAAGTCGGTTTTATTTACAAAGTTATAACAGCGTGTTTAGCGGGAATACGACTATAGAGAATACACTAAGTCACGATTTAAATTTGCGTTTTACAAAATCCAGAGGTTATCGAGGTTTTGGAATTTACGCCTCTGCAAACTATTCCAAACAAATAGAAGGTATTGTGAATAACGTCAATTACGAGGGCATCAATCAAGTTGTTACTCCTTTCTTTGTGGATAATTCATCAGAAACTTGGGGCTTAAGTGGAAGTATGAGCAAAAAGATTAGTCAAATTAATTTCAGAACAGGCTTGCGTTATACCAATACAATGTTCTTACAATTCGTCAACGACATTCCTTTCGAAAATCGAAACCAAAACACCTCTTACACTTTATCTGCAAAGACACTTTATGATGATTTTCCTATTATAGAAATAGGGTGGAGACAAAGTTTTGGGAACTTTACCCTTAGTGATAATACTACGAATTTCGTCACCGCCGAGCCCTTTATTAATTTTGATTACGACTTTTTATCGGGATTTATTGTTTCGGCAGATTTTACGTCTTACACTTATCAAAATCAAACTTTAGATCAACGCAACTCCTACGAAATCGCTAATGCCTCATTACTTTATCAAAAAGAAAGCAGTGCTTGGAGTTTTAAAGTAGAAGCCCAAAATGTGTTTGACGTCCAATTCAAAAATCAGAATACCTTCACCTCCTATATTATTTCAGATTCAAGAACGTTTATATTACCGAGAATACTTTTGTTTTCTATAGGTTACAATCTTTAATTTATTCTGATTTTGACTCGAAAAGGCTCGATGCTTTTGAGATGGTCAGTTTTAAGTTTGAGTTAGTTTTATGTGACGTCTAGGGAAGTATTATAACTAAAGGATTTGAGTACGATTTAAAAATGAGTTTAAAACTGAAAACCAACTCCAAAAAAAAATGATCTGGTTTTGATTTCGCAGTTGTCAACAATGATATCTCCCATAAATCTAGGCGCATTTTGTAAGTCTACTATCGGGTCACAGAAAAGTGAGTGATACGCTGAGGGACTTTATCTGTAGTAAAAGTAAACGCATAAGTTTTAGATCGATCCTTAGTGGTCGAAATCACCAAAGATCCTTGGTCAATTCGAAAATAACCAGCTTGACCTTTGCAAAAGCATAAACGTCCAAATACAACATTAGCGGTGGTGAGTTGCTCATCGCTTAAATTCAGGTCTTTTGTTTTAGGGTCAATTTCAGCGTAGACAATTTCAGTATATCCACCATCTAAAATGCGAGGATCTACACTGCGCTTGTATTCAAATTTCAGCACTGTTTTGTTTCCTTTTTTAACCTGTGGATAGAGTTGACCAATACCATCAATTTGTAGATTTAAGCTTGAATTGGTTAAAATTTCGAAAGTGCAGTTTCCATCCTCGGTGCATAAGGCAGATAAGGTCTCCTTCTTCTCATTTTGAGTGGACTCATCTTTTGATAAAATTAATACTATGGCGTATTTAAGAGGCTTAACAATAAATTCAGACTGGTTTTAAAAAAGCTCTGGGTGGAAGTGAAATAAATTAAAAGGATCTTAAGTCAATTTTTCAAGATAGGATCTCAAAAATGTATAAGACCTCTTAATTTGTGTCTTCACTGTGTTTATAGAGATGTCCTTGGATTCTGCTATTTCATCATAGCTGTGGCCATTTATAATAGCGGATACAAAAATCTCCCTTCTTTTTAATGGTAATTTATTTAAGGCCTCTAATACTATACTTCTGCTATTAGGCTTCTCCATAAATTCTTGAACATCATATTTTTGCATTGACATATTTTCAAATAATGAATTTTCTTTTTCAACCTTTTTAATAGCTAGCAAGCTTAAATTTTTAACAGCTTTGACGGCATAAGCTCGGAATGATATTTTGATTGAAACAGAGTTTCTTTTCTGCCAATATGAAATAAAGAAATCTTGTACAATATCTTTCGCAGCATCTTTATCTTTAACGATAGCAAGTGAAATTAGACATAAAAATTGATAATTATTTTTAAAAAGAAGCCCAAAATCATCAGCTTCGACATTCAATTTATTTTTCATAATGTTACAAACTAAATAAAATTATTAAATAGTGTTAATTATTTTTATTAATGAATTTAAAATAAAAAATCGTTTCTGTCACCCGTATCAAGTTTTTTAACAACTTATATATGATGATCTGTTTTATTTTAAGAAAAATTGCTTAAACAAGTTTTTAAGGAGTAAACTAAATTTTATTTTTTAACATTTTTTATGCGAGCAAAAATATTAAGAGAAATCACGAAACGATCTAGAAATTGTAATAATTGATTTCAAAATTTCATTGGACATGCTTTTATGAAACTGATAGATTTATGAGCTATTTCAAAAACATCTAGCTAAATGTTGATTTAGAAAATCACCTTTTTGTCAGATGAATTCATAAAAAAATTAATTGACGAGAAATAGAGATAAGTTAGAATACCCGTTTAAGAATAGAATTAAGAAGTAGTAATTTTTTATTAACCAATATTTTCTAAATCATAATTTTATGAAACATTTTTTGCTCACATTTTTTTTATTCCTACCTATTTTTCTAACCGCTCAGATGATTGGGGGGCCTGACCGCAAATCCAGCGAAGGCGACGGCCCATACGATCGTCTTATCATTCGTGGTGTCACTATGATTGATGGAACGGGATCCCCCGCAAGAGGACCTATGGATATTGTTATCGAAAAAAACAAAATTGTTGATATCGTTAATGTAGGAATTCCAAAAGTACCCATTGAAGAAAAAAACCGTCCAAAAATTGGAACAGGAAATACAAAAGAAATTGATGCTACTGGTAAATATCTAATACCTGGTATCATCGACCTTCACGTACATACTGGTGGAGTTCCAAAAGCACCAGAAGCAGAGTATGTATACAAATTGTGGATGGCTCACGGGATTACCACCGTTAGAGGAGTGCCTTTCGGAGATTTAGAGTGGTCTCTCAACGAGCGTGAGAGAAGTGTCAAAAATGAAATTGTGGCGCCAAGAATGATTTCTTTTCATCGGATAGGAACGGGAAAAGAATGGGAAGGTCGAAAAATCCTTACTCCTGAAGATGCAAGGGAATGGGTGCGATACGCCAAGAAAAAAGGTGTTGATGGATTGAAACTAGGATCACATCGTCCAGAAATCATGAAAGCAGTTTTGGATGAGGCCAATTCCTTTGGCATGGGTAGTACTGCCCACCTTGCACAAAGTGGGGTAGCACAGATGAATGCACTGGACGCAGCAAGGTTAGGTTTAACAAGTATGACTCATTTTTATGGTTTATTTGAAGCTATGTATGACAATCATGATGTACAACCTTTCCCATTACATATTAATTATGGTGATGAACAACATCGTTTCGGCCAAGTAGCACGTCAATGGAATATGGTAACGCCAGGTAGCGAAAAATGGAATGCTTTGTTAGATGAGTTTTTGGAACTTGATTTTTACATCAATCCAACAATGACTATTTATTCTGCAGGAAGAGACGTTATGGCTGCACGTAATGCTGACTGGATGCCCAAATATGCTTTACCTACGCAGTTGGATTTCTATGCACCAAGTCGTTTGAGTCATGGGGCTTATTGGTTCGATTGGACTACAGAAGATGAAGTAGCTTGGAGAAATTTTTATCACGTCTGGATGCAGTTTCTGAACGATTATAAAAATAAAGGCGGAAAAGTAACGGTAGGATCTGATTCAGGTTTTATATATAATTTATATGGTTTTGGTGCCATACACGAGCTTGAAATGCTTCAGGAAGCAGGCTTCCATCCGCTTGAAGTTATTCGTGCGGCTACTTTACATAGCGCAGAAGAGATATTCAAACCTTTGAAAAGACCTATTGAATATGGTGTTATACGTGAAGGGTTGTTAGCTGATATGGTTATTCTTGATGAAAACCCGATTCAGAATATGAAAGTACTTTATGGCACAGGTGCCGTTAGACTCAATGATGAAACCGGCAAGGCTGAAAGAGTCGGAGGGGTTGAATTTACCATTAAGGATGGTATTATATATGATGCGAAACAATTATTGCGTGATGTGGAAACTATGGTGCAGAAACAAAAAATAGAAAGAGGTAAAGGACAATAGGCTAACTTAGAAAATGATATTTCTGACCTAATATTTATATATAAAAGCCCTTAGGATAGGTATCAAAAGTGATGGTCTATGGTTATCTAATTCTCTTTAAAATACAAATCGATAAGAATAAATAGATTTGTTGTCACCCTTTTTTTGTCTTGTGTTTAGATCACATTTTAAAGCACTAATTTCTGAATAAAAATAGAGAAACAATATCTACTTTAGAAAAAACATTTGCATGACTGCCGGAGATGAAAAGTTGAAAAATATTTTAAAAAGGGTCAAAGCTTCTGGTAAACTTGATGCGGAAGATTTAAAAGATTTGACATATTTAGAGAAAGATCTTATCCGAGCACTATTTGATGAAGAATTAATAGAAAAGTCTTTAAGTCTTTTAACAGATTTAAATGCTGATAATGATTTGCAAATAATTAAAAGAAAATTGATTGACTTTGAAAAAACTGTTTTCCAGCAAATGAAGTCATTGTTAAAATACGCCGCTATTTTCATTGGTCTTTTTGCTTGTATTTATTACTTTCAAATGAAAGAAGTACCGGAAACCAAATTTCAAGTTGCTGAAGATTATATAAGGTTGAAAATGGGAGGCGATAGGATACAATTGATCGATCAAGCGGGAGAGTACAAAATTTTATCCACTTCTGGCGAGATCATAGGAAAACAAGAGGGCAGTAACATCAGTTATATGGCTGACTCCCAGATTGACAAACTTATATATAACGAGTTACACATCCCGAATGGTAAAATTTTCAACTTAGAATTATCAGATGGAACCGTGATCAATTTAAATTCGGCAACCACAATAAGATACCCTGTAAAGTTTTTAAAAGGAATGAAGAGGGAAGTATTTATAGATGGTGAAGCTTATTTTGATGTCACTAATGATATAGACCATCCTTTTGTAGTTAATGCAGATGATATTTTAGTTACTGTTTTGGGTACAAAATTCAATGTGTCATCTTATAAGGAAGATTCTCAAGTAACAACTGTATTAATAGAGGGTTCTGTGCATATGGCCAATACAATTAACACTGAGAATAATTTAGTACTTAAGTCTGGAATGAAGGGATCGTGGCATAGATCGGAGCAATCCATAAACATGGATATAGTAGACACGAGCCTTTATGTTGGATGGATCAAGGGTGAACTCGTATTTAGAAATTCAACTTTTAGCACAATGACTAAGACTTTAGAAAGAAAATACAACGTTTCTATTGAAAATAAGAATAAAATACTAGCCGAAAAAGTGTTAACAGCTAATTTTAATACTAATATCGAAAGTATAGAAGAGGTTTTGAACGTAATCAACAAAATATTTCCATTTAACTACCAAAGAAAAGGCAAACACATTCTAATACTACCTAAACCTGAATAACAATGAAATAAATATTTTAACAATTCAAAAAAAATCGGGAAATGTTCTAATATTCTCCGATAAGTATGCTCTGTTAATTAACTGCAATAATCGCAACAATTTAAAATTATGAAAAAAACCACAATTAGAAACTTACCATTTCTTAATTTATGCAAAAAAAATCTAAAAATAAAACTCGTTATATTTTTATTGTTTTCATTTTTAGGTGTTCATGCCAGCTCAAACTCAAAACCAGATTTATTGACCCTACGTTTGGAGAAAGTGAGTATTGAGAATGTATTTGCAGAGATTGAGAAAATTTCCGAGTATAGATTTTTATTCGAAACTAGCCAGGTTCTAGTTGAGAGAGAAATAACTATAATTGTTGAAAAGAAAAAGATATCCGAAGTTTTGGATGTTCTTTTAGACGGCTTGGAGATCACTTACAGGATAAAAGGGCGTCAAGTTATCCTTCTCAAGACTAAGAGCAATACTATAGATCCACAAGCTTTTCAAAGCAATTCAATACCTATAAAACAGATAT
>Ga0222644_1000524_pt1 | contig 11020 bp, 8 predicted proteins | sample AntAcemetagen291_FD_179800 | JGI IMG/M metagenome (GOLD analysis project Ga0222644, IMG submission 179800) | Saline water microbial communities from Ace Lake, Antarctica - #291 | ecosystem: Environmental > Aquatic > Non-marine Saline and Alkaline > Saline | place: Antarctica: Ace Lake | collected...
AGCATTCCAGACAGATTACCTCCACCACCGTAGAGGTTGGGATAGTTGACCGATTCGACAACCTTTTGATGACCGTTTCGGACCTTTCCGACACCCGCATACACGTTGGGGCCCCAGTGACCGGTATTTTTGATCGTAATATCAAACATTCCTCCGTTGCCTGGATTGTAGAGCGTTTGATGGCCCTGAAAGCACACCGTGTTCGAGTCGCCATCCTCGTCGGCATCAAACGAGCAGCGCCCGGGGGCATCCTCGCTTGAATCGGCCCATCCCCATACCTTCCTGTAGAAGTTAGCTGATGCGTAATGGTCGTTAAGCTCATTGTTCAGAGTATGCAGATTGCCACTGTGGCGCCCGGTGATGTTGATTGGGTTCACATAGAGCTTCGAAGAGTACGAGGTGAGCAATGCAAAAATACTCTTCTGGCGCATGTCGCCGTTCCCCTGCTCGAGGTATGTTTCGTAATGTATCCTGCTCGTGAAAAACTCGCACCCTGATCCGCCCATGTAGCCGGTTGAGAACATGTTGTTGGCCAGATACACTTGCTGCTGGCGGTACACGACACTCTTGCTGTAAAACGTAAAGTTCCCGTAGTGAAGCTTTTGCACAATGTTGTCAGCGAGCTGGAAATCAGCGTGACCCACCAGCGTCTCTCCAGTAGTAGGCCCCGCCTTCATACAGATACCGGTCGACACGTTGTACGTCTGATACGGTCGTGCGTAGATGACGTTGAACGGCACCACACATCCAGTGCTGATGAAACGGTCGAGCGTGGTTTTGTGCACTGAGTTTCCCAGGAATGCCACGCCAAACGTGCGCTCCATGCACGAAGAGTACAAGTTCCGCACCTCGGCAATGCGCCCGCTGACCTCCTTGTCATCCTGCCACCATGCACGGACTGACACGCTCTTGGGGTCAGGCGCGTTGGCGCCGATGTCTCGTTTGCGTTTGAGACCAAATACACCCCCTTCGTTGCGCTCAACACCGATTGGTTCTCCAGCGCCCAGCTGGGCCATCTTACCCTTCCCAGTCTTCTCCTCTTCGGATTCGTACGACAACATCTTAGTAAACTCGTCTGGATCTTTAGTTGCGTTTATCAATGTGGCATTGGTATCAAAGTATCTTTTGAGCTTTTCCGAGCACGTCAGCTGTGTCACTACTGTCTTTCTCTTGTATGCTGGTACATTCGGAAGCGCTTCGTTCGTCAGTTGCTTGTGGTTAACGAGACTTTTGTCAAAGCATTCCGGTAGGTTTTTCACAGTATTGTTAGAGTTACTATCGAAATCATCGAGAGCCGTGCAGATGGAAAACCAGGTGTGACCGTCAAGGCGTTGCATGAACAACGCGTACAATTCCTCGATTATTACCACTTTCTCTGTTGCGTCGTCGTCAATGTATTTGTCTTTGTTTTTCTGTTGTAGAATCGATAAGAGCCTCTGGCGGTAAAGTTCTCCAATGTTGTCGCACATGGATAGCAGAACGCCCGACACCTTCTTGCTAAGTGCCAAGGCCTTTGCTTTGGAATCATCGTCGTCCACATTGTTTTCGAGCATCATGCAGTGAACGAATGCGTCGTAATAAGCTGTCCTGTCTTCCTTTTCCATTTCTGTCGCAGCGCCACCCAGCTTTAGATTGGTACGTACGCCTGTGATGATTACGGGCGGCAGACGTTCGTGAATAAGGTTGCAGAAGACCGCTGCTGCGACCGACTTTTCTGTGATGTAGAATGGAACAGAGGCTGCATCCATGAACATATTACCATAACTAACAGCATCGAGTTTCTGTTTGATAATGTCAATAGCATGTTTGGCTTTCCTTGCATCGTCCGAGAGCGCGATCTTGTGCGCGGGGTAGGTGGCGAGCTCGCAGATACCAGCGTACGATCCAAACCCGTACGGGATAAATGACGGATCCACAAGGATAGAATTGGGAGTGTCCTTTTTAGTTGGATCGGTATGAGCCATCATTGGTTCCAAAATCTCGTCGAGCTTCAGCATTCCCGAGGTCTCATCAAACTTTTTTGCAAATTTAGGATCTGTCTGATGTGTTGTGTACGCTCTGTTCACATAATCGAAATACTTTTTTGTGTCCAGGTTGGCCTTGTTCGGCATCCCGTCAAGCTTTTCGAGAAGGGTGGCGAGGGCCTCAAGGTTCGTCACAAGTTCCGAGCGAGTCCGTGGATCGAATTGTCCTGCGACGCTGCAGATCCAGTCTCTGACAGCTTCGTTGGGCATGTGTTCGATGTCCATTTGCGAGAAGTACTCGACGCCATGAGGATGTTTGGGTGTGAAGAACATATCGTCTCCGTCCGTGTCAGTATGCTGAGATTTTCCCTTAGGGTCGACACCCGTGGGATAGAAGCCATGCGAGTCTAGATCGCCCTCTTTACTAAAGCGCATGCAACTGTCGATACCGTCTTTGATGCTCAGCTTGCCGAATCCGTCACGGTCCTCGTCGTACACCATGATGTCACGCATGGAAGTCGTGTACTTGCCACACGAGTTGTAATCGAGGTGCGGAAAGCTCACCATGTACTCGCCGATGCTTCGCTTGCGAGACGTGATGTTGACGGGGTCGTTTTCAGTTGGGATGTTGAACAACTTCGTTTCGAAGATCAGGCAGCCAGAAGCGATGTCCAGAGACTTGGGATCCCCACTTCCTTGGTTTTCCAAGCGCAGGTTCTCTCCGCGGTCTCCGTGGAGAAAGTATGCCCATGACTCGCGACGGCTTGCGATGTACTTCTTGACGCCGTCGTCGACCACCCACGCGTCCGGCTTAAGGTTGCAAGACACTTTAAGGTTACGCTGTGCGCGCGAGTTGAGCATTTCCCACCCGTGGTCGGATTTCTGAATCTCGGCGAATGACTCGCACTCCATCTCGAGGCGCTTCCTTGCGGAGAGTGCGGTCAGCGACTTGCCGTAGCACTGCTGGAACAGCTGCGAGTTGGACTTGCAGCGGAGTAGGGTATCGATGACGCCGATGTACAGACTCTGCAGCACGGCATCGCGGATCTGCTCTAGGTTTGCCTTGTACGTCATCTGCCCCTTGGCTGTTTTCATGAAGCCGTGTTCAATCATGAAAGCGAGTCCAAACCGAGTCAGGTGGTCGCGGTGCTCGCTGACCTGTTGCGTGACGAGACGACTGATGCCTTCTTCCGGGACAGGTCCGAGTAGCGTCTGATTGAACTTGAACTCGTCCCACATGATGGTAGTGTCTTCCTGCTGCCGCAGGGGGAGCAGGATGCGAGTTGGTACCAGCTCTTCCTCGGAAATGATACTGAGCATGATATTGGTCAGATACAAGTTCGAGCCCTTGTAGATTTCCGGGAGCGCCAGGCTCTCGCGCGGGTACGCGCTGTACGGGTTGGTCACCACCGGATCACCACGGGAAGGTCCGAACCAGTCAGCCCATCCCGGGTCACGCCTTGATGATTCCTCCGGGTACTTCGCGAGGAAGGAGGTCATTGCTTGACCTCAAAAGATTCTGTGCTGTTCGGTATACTCGCTGTATAAATAGTATTCCATAGTTTTATACGTATTATCACGCGGATGTCAGTGCAGACCCATCTCTATGTATGATTTTTAAGATCCTATCGCTCCTGGCATGTGGACTGACCGTATATATTATAGCAATTCTGGTTTTTATTATGGGGACGTTTATTAGCAGACGTTGTTACGTACAGAAACGAGCTCCAGCACGCATTGTGCAACCTGCCGTCGAGATCATCACAACAATCACGGAGCCTCCTTGCATCAAAATAGTTGTTCAGCCGTGGCTGATAGAAACGGATTCTGACCAGTTTTTCTTCGACGACGAGTTATGATTCTCAAGTCAGATACATTTGCGACGGCATGGCGCATCGTGCTATTGCTTTCCATGTCAGCACTGTTCATCGCCGCGTGGTTCATGGCCGAAACAAAATTTTTCACCACGTGGTCACTAGGTATATTCGCAGTATTCTACATATTGTCATCGGCGCTAAGTGCCGCTACATTTTTCCACGTCAAACCACTCGACACTTTCGTCACCGATGGAACATTCGCCAGGTGGGTCTTCGCACCGTGCCTTATTATTTCTCTCGCGGTCGCCTTTTCCGTGCTCTTCCTCATGTACAACGCGTGGGGAGTCACATGGGAAGAGGAATGTGAAGGTCGCAGGTACGCCTGTCGCGACATAGTTACGAGTTTCGTGGTGACGCACTACCTTCCGCCCGTAGCGCTATTTCTGACAAGCGTTGTCGACGAGAAGATGCTGGTTATTTCCACTAGGATCAATCGAGCGACACAAACAATTGCAACCTGGCGATACGTGACGCTCTTATTTCAAGTCTCAATATTACCAGTGGAACTCTATAGCACGTTTTTCGATTTTACAACCGTGTACTCTACAGATGGAACGTATGGTACAGCAATTTGTCTTTTCATTTACATGACAACTAGCGTGTGCATCTCAATAGTATGGGGAGGTTTGCGCGGCGGTCATGTCTAAGAGCAAATTTGCTCTAAACGGTTTAACACAGTGTTACGTTCAACACGCTCGACGCTCTTAGCCTCAACAGGCGGCGGAACTATCGCTCGAACAGTTGATTTCTTTCGTTTCACAACATGCTTCAGTGATACTCCCGCTGGAAGTTCTGCTGGAAGTTCTGCTGGAAGCTCTACTGGAAGCTTTACTGGAAGCTTTACTGGAAGCTTTACTGGAAGCTCTACTGGAAGCTCTACTGGAACTTCTACTGGAAGCTCTACTGGAACTTCTACTGGAACTTCTACTGGAACTTCTACTGGAACTTCTACTGGAACTTCTGATAAATTTTCTACTGTATCTGAGACTTCCGCTGCGAAGGGAAACGGTTCCGTGACAGTTTCTTTTGAAACATCTATCGGGGTTTCTTCTGAAAGCTCAGTTTCCATGTGCTGTGATTCTCCGACAATCATCACAGTTTGACGGTCTGGTATAAACGTAGAGACGCAAGTTGATGCATCAGTTGAAACGTCTTTCTTTCTTGCAGGTGTCAGTTTTCTACTAACACCTGAAAGTTTCGACTTCATCTTTGATACACTTTCGTCAGGTTTAGTATTCTTCATCTATGGTATCGTTCTTGCGAGCAGTGTCGTCTTTTTTTCGCGGGCTGGTTTGGGCAATACTCAAACCGGTGGCATGCGGGTGGTGGATTTCACGTATTTTAGTGATCGAGTTTATTCGTGGCTTAATCACGTACCTTGTGGTGATTCGAGTGATTGAATATAGCAACACTTTAGCTTCTACTTAAATAACAAATCGTTACGTTTTTTCAAATATTAGAAGTTCTGCCTCGCTCGTGTGACCAGGGAGCACGTGCTCTGCTACGCATGCGGTATTGACATCCCAGGTGCCATCGGCTCTTGCGAGGATTCGGTCATAGACGCTATTGCTTCGCAAAAAGACCTGTATCGTGATATCACTAATCCATACTGCTACTGAACCTTCCGGAAGTGCGTGGACGAGTGCAATTGTTTCGGTGCGCGTCAAAAAAGAGTGCACCTTATGACCGATATCAATTTCGCAATGATTCTTGACGTAAAACGGCGACAGGTCCACTGTTCGCACAACACGGGCGAAGGACTCGAGCTCGCTGGATTCCAACATGGACACGGGGTTGATAAAACATTCACATTTCCGTACAATGTTTTGTGCAAGCAGCCTACTCTGCTGAAAGGCATTTCTTCCTGGGAGTCGTCGTCCGCTGACCATAAACACAGCAAGAACACAGAATTCAGCAATTATATCCCGACGTCTCCAAATGCAATGCTCTGTTGGTTTATTTAAGTTCTCCTGCTCGCATATACGTCTCACAGAGGACACAGACTTTCCAAAATAACGCTTCTTTATCGGGCATTTTTTTGTGGTCGACGTCTTTAATTTCATCAGCCTCGCTCAGGCCCACTATCGACGGAGACATATAGATCTTTATGGTTCGTGTGATTGAATATATATAACATCAACGCGGTGAACCCACAAACATGGGGTTCACATGCGCATCTACACTGTTTGTACAGGACGCTATCATTTTTTTCGCCACAATTGTCCCGCTCATCTACTTTTTTGACATAAATGCAGTGCTTTTGCTAAACACCGTGCACGTAATTTCTATTCCCTGTGCTGCGGCAGCGCACGTATTGGTCCTCGGGCCCATTCATACGTTTTTTCTGACGCTCATAACTGGCTCTACTTTGGTCGTCGACTTTGTTTCTTTTGCGTTCTCAGCGTGCCAGCTCGTTCAGACCAATCTGTGTTGCGATGCACTACGTGTGCTGGGGTTTGGCTGCTTTAAGAACTTCGAAGATATTCCTCTAGCAGTGATTTTACTTCCCATCAGTGGATATAACGCCATTCAGACGTTGTTCAGACTGAGCGTAATCTGGAACAGGGCGACGCCGTCGGGAGTGAGGGGGATTGCGACGGCGATTCTCGCGACCATCCTGGGTTTCTATGTCGCGCTGTTCAATGGAGAGTCGAGGCTGAATCGCTTCGAAAAAGAAGTCATGTTCATCGTAATGGGATACGCCATTCTGAACGTGCTTATGGCCGCATCAAACATAGAGGTTACCACCTCTATGGCGTTCATTTCCAACCTGTTCATTACACACGTCCTCGTGATCTCACAGGCATACCTCGCACTGTGTGGACGATCCTCATGGTCGTTTGTGGTGTTAGCAAGCGTCATACTCGCAGTATCTTCAGCGTGTGCCATGCCCTTCGCGTCGGTCAAAGACAGATGGACGCCCGTGTACTCGTTACTTGTGGGCGGCGTGGCTGTGTTTGTGGTGGCCATGTCTTGGACACGACTGACCATCGTAATGGGAACGTTGCAAATTGCGTATTTCACGACCCTCGTTGGACGAAATTTTGCGTTCCGTGTCGACTCTCAGGGCGTGGCATTATTCGCGGCTCAATGCTGCGCTGTAACAGACACTCTGGTGATAATTTACGCGACTCTGTATAGGAAGGACGTGCACATGTGGCTGTGGGTCGTTTCGATCGCCAGTGTGTCCGACGTTGTGTCGTTGTACACCTTTTTGGCACGCGTGTACGATCTGAGACAGGTCGAGCACGAAATCGAGTCCAATATCACGAAAAACATAAATTTCGAAGAAGAGAAGGTTGACATTCGGACTTTCAAACAGACAGAAGTTGTCGCAGCGAACACCGCAAGCAAAGCATATCACGCAGGCGCAGTCGCTGGAGCTGCCATCATCTTGGATATGGATCCGGTATTCGAGACTGGTTTGATCACGTATGAACGCATCGACTCGCTGCTGCTCAAACGAGACACAGTCGGCTACCTAAACCCAGAATCTCTGTGGTCAACTCGATTGCGTGTGTTGTTTCTTCGTGGTGTTATGAATAGCATAGGTACCAAAATTGACTCAAATGTCGCTTTCGCGGCTGAACGAACGCAACGGCATCGCCTGGGTATAACCAAACGCGTGTACGACGAAGCGAGGGTAGTAGGTGGATCGTGGGGTCTCGATGTGGGATGGATTCCAAGGCCGAATAATATGAAATCAACGGAAGTGGACATGGGAGTAAGACGACTGATGGCAATTCGTGTCAAGGCGATATGCGAACGCTATACGGATCGTGATAAAACGTGCGTTGAAACTTACGTGAGAGACGAAGTCATGAGACGATATAGGTTCGCAGCGGCGCGCGAAAGTTTTAAACTTGCCGATACCATGCAACGATACGAAATGTATTGGAACATAGTGTGGTCTTGATTTGTTTGTAATATCTATGTCAGATCGTGAATCGCACAAATGCATTGGACTGATGTGCGAGTTCGTAGTCGACACCGGGGAAGGTTTGGTATGTACACAGACTGGCATCGTTGTAGGGGACGTGTTGATGGCGTCGTTTGAGTACCTGACGTCGAGTTCTGTGTGTGCAACCAAAGCAACTTCAGTGCCGACATCTGCAATCATCAGGTCGACGATGGTAACGCCGGATGTACGGCGCTTCGACGTGCAAGAAACGCGTCTGACAGATGACCTGTATGGAGAGTGCTTCCGTGTCATCTCGCGCGTGGTCACTGATATCGACGCACCGATGTTCGCTTGGCGCGACGCGCTGGTTGTAAGATGCGTCGCCTGTTGCGGTATGTGCTTAGCTGCATTTCGGATTGCCAAAACACCACCCATGAAAACGGAGTACTTGTGTCTTGCTACCCTGTATCTTATACGAGAAGGATTGACAGTTCAGGGAACGGTAGTTTGCTTGTGTGATGTGCACATAGCAAAGCACGGTATCAAAGAACTTCCATCGCTCAACGCGCTCACTCGGTACGGGTTCATCAAGGGGAAGTATACCAAAGCTAGTAGATTCTTACTTCAAACTATCGACAAACTCATGCTTTCAAGGCCGCTTCATCAAATACATATATAGCTATGAACGTAACCACAATTCTGCTTCCCTCATCAGATCATCGTCGTTTATAGTCTCTCGAACCGCCGGAAGCTCTACCTCGACGTCTCCTGAGCCCATGTAAGGGTTTAAGTCTACAAGCGCATCGGCAACAGCATTTTCCAGCTTTGCATTAGCCCGTTTAGTTTCTGCATCTGTAAGTGACGACATTATATACGCTCCTATTTCGACAAATATAACTCTTTCGTCATTTTGTTTTACAAATTTATACAATACAGAATGAGCACCAATTTGGCTCGGCGTGAAACAAACCCACGGCTTCAATAACACATCAGGGTCATAATTATAAAAAGTTCGACGGGGTTTGAACCCACCCACTGTACACGACCCAAATGCCACAACTTTCTTAATCAAGAATTCCGTAATCGTTATATCTTCGAAATAACCTGGTGACTCTGTTCTGGACTGGGGTCTCTGGGAGGTTATTGGTGTTTTGTACATATATCGTACAAAGCGATGCACATCGTCGGGTATGTACGTGCCGGCCGCAAGCCGAAATATATTTAATCTTAGGGATCTGACCGTACGATTTATTTTGAAGATATCAACCAGTTTGTTTCGTACCTGATCAATTGTTTCTGGTGGAAACGTTTCTGGATTAACAAATCCGAAGTCGTCATACAAAATGTTCAAAAAGGCGACAGTGATGTCATATCTGATATCTTCGGCAGTGAGATTTATGTACTTGTTCTGTGCTTCTCTAGAGAACCCCTCGGCGTGTTCCGGATTATTAGAAACAACTGCAGTGGCCAAATCTGTCAATAGTTTATGCGTCGCATCATGGACTCCGATGAGGGTTATCGGAATGAAAAGTGTTGCGCAAAACGAGTGGGCATACATGTTCATTGACAGCCGATCTGAATGATAATATATAGCGCTTTACTTCTGTAATGTTATTGGAAATTTAGTTGCGAGTGCTATGACTGAAATGACAAGAGACACCACTATGCCTTTAACAGATTGGTACTCTTTACTCGTTTTGCGCAGGACATATACGTGAGTAAAAAAGACGACCATGTTGACAGATACAAACAGAGGCACGTTGCGACTCATGAAGAAGTATGCTATCGACACGCAAACAAGCAAAAGGACCAGTACGCCATTCTCCACAGCCGTCCATTCTGGATCTGGTTTTGATTTTTGTAGTGGCGTGTCCGCCCCCATACGACAAGTGCACTCGTGAAAGGACGGTACTCATGTGTCAATAAGTACCCACCTGCCGTCGCTGTGGATGTGTGGTATTTATGATAGAAGTTTCGGATTTGTCTACGACCTTCGTGACATGCGTCGCATATTGAACATACAGGAAACGCCTTTGACGTCGGTATCTATGAACAAGATGCGTTTCACGGCGGCCATTTCTTACGAGCATGCTCATCACGCGCTCAAGTACTACGCGCTGGACTCCGCAGAGCGCTCACGCGCACGATATGATAAGGGGTGCCAGCACGTGGCAAAGCTCACAAAAAATGTGTACGATTCGCTTGTGACGGATGACACGTGGTCCAAGCGATCGAGAGAGCTATTCGAAGCCGTCAATTGCGGTAACATCGTGAGCGTGACGCCAGCGGACACAAATGTCAAGGTGTCAGATTTGTCGCGGCAGAATGCCCCAGTGCCGCTCATCAAGAGCGGCGCAGTCATCATAGAGGTGCGGGCCAATGCTAAATTGTATTGGGACCACGAAAGAGAGCTATTCGCGTTCTCGCAACAAGCACAAGAAAGTGTGACGTTCACCACGGCTGATCCTGGACCGTATCTCGAATACGAACGACGGTTCATGGAGGCCGCGGACGATGAAGATATTGGTAGTGTCGACGTTGCGGTGCGCAAACTCGTAAACGGCAAGGCGGTCCATGAGATGGTTCGAGTGGTGCAGAAGTTTGTCCTGAATAAGGAGACGCAGTATCCCATGATACAGGCGCTTTATGAGCTGTGCGTGTGGCATTTTTCCGTGCAGTCCACCGCGATCGCCGGATGGAGGGCGGCAGAGCACAAACAAGATTTTAGTGATATGTGGGCTGACAAAATGAATAAAAAGATTTTGCTGATAGAAACTCTCTCACAACTTCCAACCACCGCACATCTCGGATCTACGGCATCAAATATGGATCAGCAACCAGTTCAGAAGAAGGGTATTGACACTGTCGTCAAGCCTAAGGTCAAAGTGACTCGATTCGAACGCTACTACAACGAGAACAAGAGGACCGGGATCACTAAGCCGCAACTCCGCTTACAGTTCGACGCCCTCGCGGAAAATGAGAAAATCAAGTACGGCAACCCCGAAGGCCTTGTTCGCCCCTTAAAAAAGCGCAAGCAGGCCGTGGCAGAGCCCGTTCAAGAGCAACAAGAGCAACAGGAGCAGCAAGAAGAACTCGATCCCTATGCCTTTTTGCCCTGTGACAAAGACGGCAGCGACAGTGACGATGACGAAGAAGACGGAGACTACGACGTGCACAACAACCCCGACGACAGAGATGGAGACGACTGTGACAATATCGTTACAACGCCTCCCAAAGACATGACGTCTCCTGTTGCGGAAAAGGTTACAAAGCTGGAA
>Ga0222644_1000525_pt1 | contig 11002 bp, 5 predicted proteins | sample AntAcemetagen291_FD_179800 | JGI IMG/M metagenome (GOLD analysis project Ga0222644, IMG submission 179800) | Saline water microbial communities from Ace Lake, Antarctica - #291 | ecosystem: Environmental > Aquatic > Non-marine Saline and Alkaline > Saline | place: Antarctica: Ace Lake | collected...
TTTAATGTTTCAAAATTTAACTCAACGTCACCCTCGCCGCCTACTATTTGTAAAAGTGATCTTAAACCTGCCATATGTTACTCCGGTGCGTGTGGATAATTTACTTTCCACGCTTCTATTTCACTATCTGTTCCGTAACCGAATGTATTCGGCAAGTCTCGTAGTGCTTGTCTATAATTAATCCAAGGCTGTTTAACAACGTCAGGCATATCTGGAGATATTTTGCCGTCGCTAGCTGTTAACATTGAATTTCTAGTTGATAGCACAAAATCCCAAGTCATAGGAGAAGTAACAAAATCGCCTGTACTCCAAGTATTTGTGTCTGTATTATACATCAAGTTTGCAAGATCATATGTTTGACTTAATGTTGCTACTGAATTATAAGTAAACACAAATCCATCTGGTAAAGTGTCGTCTGTAGTAGATACATCAGTATATGTTACACAATCTTCTTTTAGCATTGATATGATTACTGGATTATCAGTTGCTGTTACTTCTACTTTGGTAGTTCCTATAGGAACAGGAACATCTGCGCCGTCTTCTCGACTAGTTAGTGGCGCAAAGGATTGATTTAACAAGCCAGTATCGGTATTTATAAACACCCATACTCGATCTGGACCGGTATAATTTCCTGTTGCTGTTTTATTTTGAGCTGACGTAGTTGCATATAACTTGTCAGCAATGTTGTATGTAAAACTTACTGTTTGTGTTGTAATTGGTGTTGGCATATGTTTATTCCTTTATGAGTAACTGACTTTAATTAGGCCGCCAGCGCCGTGCTGACCTGTGCAATATCCGCCACCGCATGCTGTGCCTGGCGTTCCCGGGCCTGCTGGGAAACTAGGACAACTAGTCATTCTATCAGCGCCGGCTCGGGTAAACTGGCTAGCACAATAGTCTGGAGTTTTTCTAGTACTTCCTAATCCGCCTGCAACATGCATATATACTTGATTATAGCAATACTGAGTAGCAATAAAAGTTGATCCAGATCCTGCCATTACAACATCACCTAATCCACAGGATGAAAGCAATGCATGGCAACAAATGTAGCCGTTTGCCATGCCGCCGCGTGTAAAATCACTACATCCGCCCGTGCCGCCTGTGGCACACCCTATTGTAGTTCCTGATAATGCTACAAATGACGGAAATCCTTGCGGGCCAATGCCGCAACAACATCCTTGACAGCCCGAGCCTGCACCACATATTGTATATTGTTGACCGGCGGTTACGTCTACTTTTATTACTGCATAAGAACCATTAGTTGGCATAGTTCCTGCTCTTTCGCAGCATCTAGCTCCTTGGCCGTCAGCACCAGCTCCCCACATTTCAAATGTAGCATGCTTTGCAGCAGCCGGTACTGTCCATAATAGGCAGCTGCCGCCGTTTTGAGAGGCGTTTGATGTATTTTGTACGTAAAAAATTCTATTAGGAATACTTTTTTCAGAAGCAGCTACATCTGATATTAATGTGCGTAAACTTGGCATATTAGCTTCCTGAAATTACCCATCCATAAGTTACACCTGAGTAAACTAATACTGGTGCAGCGTTATTGATGTCTATTGTTAAATCGGTTGCATCCCCTTGAATGTTTGCGCCGTTTCTTGCTACCGTAATTGCACTTGCGCTTGAGTTTCCGCCAACGTCAATAACTTGTACTGTATCGCCTACATTTACTGATGAACTAATAGGCAATGTAATTGTAATTCCACCTGCAGTACACAGTACTCTGTCGTTAATACTAGCAGCATAACTGACAGCAGTTGCAACTGTAGTTGTTGCATACGTTAGTGTTGTTGTGATATATCTTCCCATAACAGTTTATTCCTTTATTGTTAGTATTTATGCCGTTGTCTCAATTCCGAACGCTACAACACTTACGTTTGCTTGCGAGGAACGGACAACTATTTTTTGTGATGCACTTAGCACTAAGCCAGTACGTTCTAGTATATTTTTTGGTAATAATTCTGTTTCAAATTCGATATATTCACCATTTGTGGGGGTGTCAAGATCTGCTATCGCAACGTTTATTACAGTAGGCTGATTGCCTCTGTTTACAATGTTTAAACTTGCCACAGTATAAATATCTGCGGGCGTGTCGTAAACGGTTGTATTTATACCTGCTGCAAGATCTGCTCCTGCTAGTCTACCTGTGGCCATGTTAATTTTTCTCCATTATTGTTGTAAAAAGTAATTTAATGCTACAGGTGAGCCGCTAATGCCACCTGTATAATTTACTTGCTGTAATATATTTATCTGATCGCCGGTCGTTGTTGTTATTTCCTGTCCGCTAATTAATATTGAGCCAGCTGTAATACTGTTAACATTAAGTTCGCCAGCTCCGCCGCCGATTTGTGATGCAATATAAGTTTTAATTGCTTTTTGTGTTGGAACAATGTTATCACTGTTTGCTGTAAATGTTCCATCTACACTAAATTCAGTAATAGTTGCACCAGTGCCACCTAATTCAACAGCACCTAATGATAGTTCATTTAGTCCGCTAATATTAAATGCATCAGCATTTAGCGTAGCAACACCAGTAGATTGTTCAACGTTAAACAATCCACCAACTCTAAAATTACCGTCCTGGTCAGTAGTTGTGTAGAATATACGCCCGCCGCCGCCTAAAACTGTTTCTTTAGTTGGGTCTACTGGATTAACCGGAATTCCTGGATAATTAGTATCTGCGAAATTACCAGTACCAATATCTAAGAAGTCGTGTCCTGTCAGACGTACTTGCGAATATCTAATGCGCAATTCAATAGTGCTATTATGCTCAACTGCATCTGTAATACTAATTTCTGGACTTATTTGTAATTGTGCTGAATATGGTCCGGTACCTACTACGTCTCGTGAATTTACTAATTTAAAGTATTGTCCAGGAATTTCAGCAAATTCAATGTTTGATCCTGCTTTTGGAAGACTAGTTAAATTAGTTACCCTAACCAATGTTCCAGGCTGATACAAATCAGCATATCCGTCACCTGCTAAAATTTCAGCAGTAGCTGTAACAAATCCTGTACCTCTGCTAGTCCAAGTAGGCTGTGTTAATACACCGTCACCTATTCTAACAGTATGTGGAACATCAACGGTATTATTAGGATCAACAAGAGTCATAGTAGGAGCAATTGAGTAACCAAAACCTGGATCGTAAATTGTAATTATTAATATTTGACTATCTGTAACTTGCGCTCTACCTTTAGCAGTGTCGGCATATAGCCCACTGGTTGGTGCACTAAATATCACTCTAGGTTCAATGCTATAATTTGAAGTGTCGTTTAGTGTAGCTTGAATTGCTGTTCCAGGAACAATATGATCCCATCCTGCACTATCGTCGCTAAACTTTTTAACTGTTGCAATCTTTGTACCGTTGTTATATGTGTCAATATATGCATATTGCCCTGCACCAACACCTGATGTTATATAAATTGCCATACCAATATATTGACTGCTCAATCTTGAATCAGTGTTAGACAACGTAATTTGTGTTGTTGTGCCTTGTTGTGCAACGTTTTCAGAACTAATATATCCTATGCCACCTTTGTTATCTGCTGGATCAGTTAGTCTAACTTCAAATACGCTACCGTTGACTATATTAGTCGAAGCAATACTAGCTCCAAACCCTTCACCAGTTACTAACCATTGTGTTGCATCACCTATAGTAGCAATATCAAATGTCAAATTAGGGGCTCCGCCGCTACCTAGTAAACTATCTGCAATTGTAATAGTGTCTGCTACTAGATGTCCGCTGCCGCCTTTGTTAATAATTACAGTTGTGGATCCAAATTCGTCAACAATTATGTCAAATTCTTGACCAACTCCTGCGCCATCTGATGTGCCTACTATACCGTAATATGTACCCTGTGTTCTATTACTATTTGTTGCACTTTGATTTTCAATTGTAAGTAATGCATCTGTTGATTCAGTATAGTTTACGCCGGCATTTGCATATTCAAATGCAAGAATCTCAGTAGCGTTTGTAAACACACGATTAACAATAGCGTCAAAGTATTGATTAGTTACTACACCTGTTACAGGGACTTCAGTTGCATCAACGCCTTCAGCAACAGTACCAAATGTACCATATGAGCTGTTACCATTTGTTGCACGAATTTTGCCGCCATTTTCAGCTAAGTATCCAATGTGTCCATAGTATGAGAATACTGATACAAGTTCAGCTCTGCCTAGATTCGTTATCCAGGCACCAATGCCGTCACTGATAATTTGTGTAAAATCGTTTGCAACAATCGAGTCGTTGCCGCCATCGTGTAGATCGCCATCAACTTTCATACCAATACAGCCTGTACCAAAAGTAGTTACGTTTTGTACGTATGGTGATTTGTTAATAATCCAAGCGTCTATGTGTGCTGGACCCCAACCTGGATCTAAACTTACAAATGCTCCAGCAGTAGGACGCTTGGTTCCAAATTCATTGTCTGCACTTAGAGTTCCTGTTAGTCCTGCAACAGTGCAATTTCTCAAACCAGTACCATTGCGCACATAGAACATATCTTCTTGTACAGATCCGCCTACTGCATTTACATAATAACGTGCAGCTAGTAGTGACTTGTAATTACCAGTGTAAATTAAGTCATATTTAATAGCGTCTAAATATGCATTAACATCTCTAGAACATGCTGCTTCATTGTAATTATATGCAGGGTAAGTGTCGGCAATATACGCTAAAACTTCTGCTACTAAGAATGCTCTGTTTGCTTCAATTGCCTCAACTGCATACGTATAGTCAGTTGTAGTATTAGGATTATTTGCACCGTATGTTAACGGAACTGTTGAGTCTCCGCTTGCTCCGTTGACACCCCAGTCGATGTAATCGTATATTTGTTGTACTAGTTCAGTCGCAAATGTTCCTGCGCCTGCACTACCTGCCGGAGCAGTTGTAACTTGACTTAGAGCATTTCCTGTTGTCTTGGTAACACTACCATTAGTAACAATGTCACTGATAATAGTTTGCAATCTTGATAGTGCATCTAAGCTGTATATAGTATCGCTGCCAGCAACTACACTAGTAGCAGGCACAATACGTGTTGAACGTAATTCATCGCCTACTACTGCGGTGTTTTCAGGTATAATAATTGGCAGTACTTCTGCAAACTCACCTGTCTTAACAAAAATAGTACTTTGCGGTTTGCGTTCAGCAGGAATACTATTGGCATTGCCTGCTGTGATTGCAGCCGTTACAATGCCAGTAAGTGAAGCTACAGTTGCTTGTGCATCTGCTTCTTCTACAAATGCGCTGTTAGTATATTGATTTAAACTTCCGCGGACAGTTACTGGAGCAAGATTAGACATAATTGCGTCTGCAAGAGTAACAATATATCCTAAGCCTGCTGCTGTTTCAGTTGCATTGTCTGCTAGATAAGTGTCACCAGCAGCATTATAATATGACCTTGCTGCTTTTACTGACCGTTCATTGCCGCCATGTGATAGATCCCATATAACTGCATCAAGGACTTGACCTGCATCTCTGCGACATTTTGCTGCATCATATGTTAATGCAGGGTATGTTGCATCAATATACTCTATAACTTCGTCTTGTATAAAACTTCTGTTACGTTGCAAAAGATTTTTAGCATTATAACGAATCGCGCCTGCTTGCACTTGTTCGGTTGCATAACGTATAGTTTTAAATGGACGATCTAGAGTAACGCCATAACTAGGTGCTGGAGCATCTACTCCATTATTAGTTTCTACATAAAATACGTTATTAATAGCGCCAAAACTTGTCCATTCGGGTGCATCAGCTGCATCATTGACTTTAAGAACCTGCCCTGCTGTACCAATTCCTAATCTAGTTGCGCCAGCGCCGCCGTAGTAAACAATATCACCTTGTGTGGTTAAGTTGCCTGATTCTGCGCCAGCAACTAATAAATTCCACTCGCTTCCGTCTACATCTTGATCTGGTCTGTTTTGTGCAACTGTTTCGTCTGAGGTATGAGCTACAACACATATGTAAGAGTTTACACCATACTGTATTGAATCTCCTTCATCATAAAATGTTGCGTCTGTCCAATCGCCCTTCCATTCAACACCTTCATTAAGGCGCTGCCAGTATGTAGCATTAGGTGGACGGAATCCTTCGTGCTTTTCAATACACAAATATGTAAATCCACCAAGCCGAATTACATCACCTTCAATATATTCTCTAGTAGCACTATCATCTTCGTAGTCGCCTATAAAGCGGAATCCAGTTGTAAACAAGTCCCAATCTGAAGTATTATCGCTAGGTTTCAGTGCAGTGTTATTTGTTATAGATATATAGCTGTATCCGCCATATGTTACAAAATCGCCTGGTTGATATAAAGTAGTTGAATTCCAACTATCTTCAAATTCTAAACCTTCAACAAACTGTGCCCAGTTAGATTCGTCTGTTGCAAGACTTGTGGTACTAGTATGGAAGGTTGTACAAATCCAAACACCGCCACCGTACTTAACAACATCATTAATTTTGTATCTAGTTGCGGTTGTCCAAGTTGACTTATATTCAATACCTTTGTGTAAATAATCCCACTTAGACTGATCTGCTTCAAGACCTAGGGCAGCAGTTGCCGCACTAGTATGCCCAGTATTAGCAATATATAGTGTTCCACCAAATCGTACAATGTCATTTACTCTGTATCTTGCATTAGTTTCCCATACACCAGTCCAGTAAAATCCTTCAGAGAATATATCCCATTTATCCTGGTCTGCTTCTAGTCCTAAAAATAAAGATGCTGCACTAGTATGTTCCTGTGTACAAATATAAACTGTGCCATTGTATTTTGCAATGTCATTAATTTTATATCTTGTTTCTATATTCCAGTCTGCCTTATAATCAAACCCTTCTGCAAATAAATCCCACTTAGACTGATCTGCTTCTAGTCCTAACGTATTATTAACTGCACTGGCATGTGCTTCATTAGCAATATATAAATATCCGCCATATTTTACAATGTCATTTACTTTATAGTAAGTTTCAGCAGTCCAGTCACCTTTCCATTCAACACCATCTGAAATTTTATTCCAATATGTTGCTTGTGCATCTGTAAACAATGTTGGAGCAGTATGACCTGCGATACATACGTATGTGTTGCCGCCGTTGCGAACTATATCGTCTTTGTAGTAGACTGTTAAAGTAGCCCAGTCGCTCTTCCAAATAAATCTAATTCTACCTAATTTAAATTCTGCCATTTAAAACTCCGCTCTATTTAATGTATTTATCATATTATATTCCAAACAATTGATGTGCTACTATGTCGCCGGATACGCCGCCTATTTGATGTACATGTACAGGAATATTTATTTGTAATCCTGAAGTTGTTGTAATATTTGTGCTTGATATTCTAACCTGTCCAGCTATTAATGTGTTAGTTACTGCATTTGCACCACCGCTTGATACTCTGCTTTCTAAATATTTTATAATTGCAGCTTGCGTTGGAACAATATTATTACTGTTCGCTGCAAAGGTAGCATCTTTACTAAATTCTTTAATAACAACAGCACTTCCGCCAACTTGTATACCACCCAAACTTAACTCTGAAAGTCCATCTAATTCAAATAAATCAGCATTTATTGTAACTGTACCTGTTGATTGTTCTACTGTAAATAATTCACCAACTCTGAAATTGCCGTCCTGATCTGTACTTGTGTAGAACACACGGCCACCACCGTTGTTTACTGTTTCATTAAATGGTTGTCTGGCATTTTCAGCACCTTCACCTTCTAGATACAGTTGAGGATAGCGAGTACTATTTGTATTCCCAGTACCAATATCTAAGAAATCATGTCCCGTTAGACGTACTTGACTATATTGTTCGCGTATAATTAGTGTTTCTTCGTGCTCAGGTGAATTTTGATTAGTTATTATTGGTGAAATTTGAACAACTAGATCAAAATTTGGTAATGAGCCTGATTGAGAAATCACTTTAGTTAATCTATAAGTAACATCGTCAATGCCGTTAATAACAACGTTTGCTCCTGGTCCAGGAACACGTAAAACATTTTTAAGTTTTATGAATTTCCCTTTTTGATATATATCAGCAAACCCGTCTCCAGTAATAGTCGAAGTTGCTGTAATATAACCAATTCCTCTGTTAGTATACTCAGGCTGTGCTAGCACCCCATCGTTTCGTCTAACTTCCCAATCAGCAAACACAGTGGCGTCTGGATCATAAACATTTATTACTGGATCAGTTAAGTAGTTACTTCCTGGATTATAAATAATAAACGACTGTATCCTGCTTGAACTTACTATCACTCTAGCAAATGCTGTTGCGCCTAGTTCGACTGTGTTCCATATTGATCCATTTGCTACGGCAATCCAGTTTTTAGTAAGTGGCATATATTCTAATGTGCCCCAAACTCTAATATTATCTAATGCATAAGTTGTGCTGTCTGTATTATATGTTAGCCAAACTTTTCCGTCCTGTGACTTGGCAAGCTTGTTAGAATTACCCGTAGCAACAAATACACCTGCGCCGTATGATACAGTATTAAATGTATCAGTGTCTTCTATTACATTTTCATACCATATAATGCCATCATGACTGTATGCTATATTGTTAGCAGAACCTAATGCAACAAATTTCCCATCGCCGTATACTACAGAAGTCCATGTAATTGCAGACAATGCAGATGCAGTTGTTGTCCAGGTTGCGCCGTTGTCAGTTGAATAAGCAACATTGCCGCTATCGTTAACAATAATAAATTTACCATTACCGTAAGCAGGAAGTCCTGCAATACCAGTTGCACTAGCATAACTAGCTCCGTGATTTGAAGAATAGCTTACAGTTCCATCATCTAAAACTAATACTATTTTGCCTGCGCTGTCTGAAGCAATACCCGTGTAGTTATTTGCTGCTGCACTTGACTTTGTAAAGTTGTCTACTGCTCCTGCTACTGATGTATAATAAAATGTTGAATTGCCTGTAATTATAAATTCTTGTCCAGTATATATTACCCCTGTAGTAGTAGTATTTGCATTAGATTCAATTGATGTGGATATATTAATCCAGTTTACTCCAGCATTAGTGCTGTATGCATGTGGTTGATTAAGATTGATAGGAACAACAAGAATTTTTTGATTCTTATCTGATGCTATAAATTTATAAGTATTGTCTGATAGTCCAGTATTAATAGAAGATGTACTGAAATCTGGTTCAGGAAAGTTAACCGCAGGCTCGATTCTGTATCTAGTAGTACCGTCTAGTACAGTTTCGATAGGATATCCTGGATAAATGTGATCCCAACCTGCTGTATTATCTGATTCTCTACTAATTTGTGCAATTTTACTTATATCGTTATAACTTGTAATATAACCGTATTGTCCAACGCCTTTACCACTATCAATAAACACTCTCATTCCTGCGTATTTTTCATCTGTTCCAGTTTCATCAGCGCCTGCTAATGTAATACTAGTTCCAGTACCTTCTTGCGCACTGTTTAACAAAAATTGATAATTTAATCCGCCTGGAGTACTTGAATCAGAAGGATCAATTAATCTAATTTGACTAATTGATCCTTGACGAAATTCATTATAAACTGCATTTGCGTTAATTCCTGTTCCGGCAATTGTGCTAGATGCACTAGTGTAAGTTTGTCCTGCATGACTATATCCCACTGCAATTATTTTAGTACCATCAGTATGTACTATTTCAACTTGTGCTTCTAATGTTCTGTTATTAAATTCAGCAGTTATTGGTATTTCTGTAGGATCAAAACCTTCTGCAACACTTCCGTATGTTCCGTACGAATTGTTACCGTTTGTGGCACGCATTATGCCGCCGTCTTCTGCAAGATATCCAATATGGCAGAAATATGTAAATACCGAAACAAGTTCTGATCTTCCGCCGTTGAGTGCCCAATATCCAATACCGTCACTCAACACTTGCGTAAAATCGTTAGCAACAATTGATCTATTTCCGCTGTTGTGTAACGCTCCGTCAATTTTCATACCAATACAGCCAGTACCAAACGTTGTTACATTTTGTACGTAACATGATTTATTAGTAATATGTACACTGGTGTCATCTGGTCCTGTTCCAGGATCTAAACTAACAAATGCACCCGCCGTTGGACGACGAGTTAAATATTGATTAGGTGATCCCAAGGCGCCACTTAATCCTTGTAATGTCATATTTCGTATACCACTACCGTTGTTTACATAAAACATGTCATCTAGTTCGTAGTCTGCCGCAGGTTGTATTACTGTACTTCGTAATTCATCGCCGCATATTGCACAATTTCTTGGTACTTTAATAGGAAGTATTTCGTCGTATATTCCTGTCTTAACAAAAACTGTAGTATTTACAGTATCAGTAACAATGTTTTCGGCAATGTATTCGCAAGCATATTTTACTGTGCGAAACGGAGCATTTACAGTTAACCCTGCTCCCAGTGCGTCTATTCCCGATGTACTTACATAGAATACGTTTGGTACTTCTTCAAAGTTCTGCCATGCTAGTTGTCCGTTAATAGATTTTAACACATTACCAGGTGCACCTATAGCAAATCGTTCAGTACCAGTGTCACTGTGTGTTCTTAAATCACCACGAGTAGTTAATACATTACTAGCAGTACCCTGCAGCAGTACTACCCAATAATTTTGATCTGTCTGTAATATGTCTAAATCTGGACGACTATCACTAGCAGTTGATGTATGACGGTCTATACATATATAAGCTACGCCTGCATATGTTACAACATCACCTAAGCTATATTCAATGTTGTCATTCCATGTATTTTTCCATTTACGTCCAGTAACAAGTACTTGCCATATTGCAGTATCTGAATCTGGATTTACGTTTAAGCTATTACTAACTGCAATATAAAGATAACCCTGACTTCTAATAACATCGCCGGTTTTATAATTAGTTTCTGCGTTCCAGTCGCCTAAATGTCTGTATCCAGCAACTAATAATTCCCAGTTACCAGTATCTTGTAGTATTCCATTAACACTAGGAATACTGTTAATATTATTTTCTAGAGCAGTATAACTATATCCGCCATA
>Ga0222644_1000526_pt1 | contig 10972 bp, 2 predicted proteins | sample AntAcemetagen291_FD_179800 | JGI IMG/M metagenome (GOLD analysis project Ga0222644, IMG submission 179800) | Saline water microbial communities from Ace Lake, Antarctica - #291 | ecosystem: Environmental > Aquatic > Non-marine Saline and Alkaline > Saline | place: Antarctica: Ace Lake | collected...
TCAGTTGGCAGCCGGCAGGTAACGAGCAGGTCGAGGCAGTCGTGCTAGTCTAAATAGTTTTGCATTGCCACGCTCATCGCTGATATATAAGGGACGGTAGGTGCATTGTAGTTAATTGCCTTTCTTGCTTGGTAGACTGATCTTAGCCATTGTTGTTTTTGCTGGCTTGGAAGGGCTTGAAGTTCGGTGTACGTCCATTTTGTAAAGAGGAATGTATCTTGGCGCAGAATTTGTCGATTATCGCTGCGCGTTTCTTCTAGCATTTCTGCATCTAGTCTTTGCCGAAGGGCAATTGCTCCTGGTCCCTCGTCGCTATGTGCTATTTTGTTTCTGAAATCCCATTGGTCCCATGCTGTTAAGAGTAATTTGTGAATGATAGCTGCGGCCCATCGCTTTGATTTTTTCTTGGATCTTATTCTGTCGTAGAATTGTTGCTGGGAAACTTGCCATTTACGACTCCATCTGCCTAGTGCGAAGTTGGTCCATCCCAATCCGTTGTTCTGGTCTTTGATGGCTGCTCGTATGCCAAAATTTAGTGTAAAATCGGAAGGGTTGACTTTCTTATCTTGTCTCCATATCTGTAGGATTTCTAAGATTGCTTTTGACAGTGACGGTGCTGTATTGGTGGAATCTAGGGTTGGTTTCAGAATGGTATCGAGGTTTTTCTTGAAGTTGGCTTTCGAATCTTTATCTTGGCATGTAAGAACGTGTGACGTTTTTTCCTCGTCTTTGTTGCAGAGAGGGCAGCGGGAGTGGTTTTGCCATTTTCTTATTTTTAACACGTGGCCTACTCCTATGCAACCTGAAGCTTGTTTGGATAACCATCGTTTTTGCCCTTGAGGAAGTTTCTTTATTGCTTGTTGGCTTGCTTCCCAATCGGTGTCGTGTTGTGGATCTACTTTGATGTCGTGGTGTTTTTTCCAGTATTCCAAGGATCGAGGGGCAAACAGGGTGGCGTAGAGAGGTCCTGTGTCTATTTTTGATATCTTGATACCGTTTACGTATACCGCCCATTTTTCGTAGAGCAGGCGCACTGGACGATGTACTCGTTTCTCCCTTTTGCATTGTTTTAGATAGCTTTTTGCCTTGCCGTCCACTATAGTATTCTTTCTTGCCCACCAGTCCATTGATTTTCCTTTTCTGTCTTGGTGGCCTTCAACCCATTTCCATTTTACTGTTATTGGAAGGATGGAGATTCGCGTTCTGATTTCTTGGACGAGGTCGAAGTCTGCTTGGCCTATTTTCATGATTGTGGCTGCCGCTGAAACATCTAATGCTGATTCGCCATCTAGGGCGATTGTTATTGATCCGGTAGTTAGCTCATAATGTTGGACTATGATTGCAACTGCTGCAAGAATTCCTGCAACTCCTGCGAGTTCGCTTCGGTACGCTGATTGGTCGGATGCTAGGCCGGGGACCCAGTTGGCAGCCTCGAGTGGTTGTTTGTCGTCCTTGTCTGCCACAATTATAAGAGCTGAAGTGCCTTTGAGAGTGTTTGGGTCGTAAGATCCGTCGCTGATGGCTCTAGCTGTGCCTTGTGAGATTCCTGTCGCGATTGCTTGGCAGTCGTCTGCAGGCAGTTCGACTTTGTCGAGAAGTATTTTTTCGGAGGCCCTGGAAGAGTCAAATGCGTCTTGTATGCAGGTGAATGGACCTTCTGTCGGATCGTAAGAGGCGAGGTCGGTATCTTGTTCTTCGTAATGCCATTCGGAGGTGCATTCCTTCGCTAGTACGACTGGATCTGGATTGTTGGCTGGGGTATGGCGTAGGCTGACTGATGCAAGTAGGTTGGTCGATGTGGGTAATGATTCGCAGGTTTGGTTGTTGAAACTGTATTTTCTATTTCTTACTCTTCCGCTGTGATGACTGTAGATTTTCCATGAGTTGCCGTGTTTTTTGAACAGGCGATCTTCACCTGGGTTGTAGAAGTAGGGCCAATCATCCAATGCTGATAGTGACTGCCAGGTCGAGACAGGTTGGGCCAGTATCCTATGTTCGAGGATAGATTGAGGTCGAATGAAGGTATTTCCTAACGCTTTTTTCCAGAAGTCTTTCTGCTTTTTTGTGAATGATGGTGGGTCGCGTGGCCAGTCGTAATGCTCTCGTAGTAGGTTGCCTTCGCGGAGTTCCCATGCAAGGTGGTTGATTGTAAGGCCTGACACCGATGTTATGTCTGCCACTGATATGGCTCTTAGGGACATTCTCATGTAGTTTAGTATTTGGAGTTCTTTGTTTCTGTAGCCAGCTTTTATGAATCCTTGCATGATATATTGGTCATTTTGTCTTAGAAGTGGGATTTGTGGATAGTCTTCTACGAATTCTATGTTGTGTTCTGAGGCAAAGTTGAGTACTCCCCGGTACCAGACTTTTGTTGTGTATGCTTGAACTATGTTCCAGTCGATTCTTCCGGCTATTAAAGGGATTCCTAGTTCTAGACGGAGTCCTTCTGCTGTTAACCTGATGAGGTCTCCCGTTGATGATTGGTTAACTGATTCTTGAATGAGGGTGGATATTTTTTTAATGCCTTCACAGAATCTCGGGTTGTAGATGTTTAGGCCTTGGTATAGATCAGGGCTGTATAGAACTTCGCGAGGGAAATTTGCTGCGATGCCTGATCTTTGCAAAGCTTTTCGTAGGGCTGGTCTTAGAATGTCGTTCCATTGTGTCTCTGTGAAGTCCGTGGTTGGCATGCAATATTCCATACTTTTCAAGAAACAGTTTGTATAGGTGTAGAAGGCTGTGTTATTATCGCACTTGCTTGATCGTATTTGGTCTCCAAATTTGACTGCCTCTCCGTGTAAATGGCGAAATTGTCGTCGGTCGTTGCCATCCATCGCAAGGTATACTCCGAGGGTTTTTTCGGCTTCTTCCGCGTTCATTCGTTTTAACTCTCTTCTTGTACCGTGTTTGTCTATCAGAGTGAAAGAACCTGGCATGTCGTCCTTTGATCGGTACTCCCAGTCTGTACCCGTCCATTGGAAGTCAATAAGGTAGCAAAATGATTTTTCGGAGCAAAGTGCGCCTCCTGAGACGATAAGGCTGCGGGCCCATCGGTCTAAAGCTGGTTGGAACTCTTCTATTACTTCTTCTCCTGTTGTCAGCCGGTCTTTTCCCGTTATTGCTAGGTCGGTGTCGTCCACAAATGCGAAGCAAACTATGCTGACCAGCGATAGAGAGAGAGCACTCCTTAGGTTGACTCCGTGACCGTGGCGCTTCATGTTTTTTATGAGGATTGAAGAGAGTAGGGCCCAAAGTGTTGGACCGAGGCCATTGCCTTGTCCTATTCCTTGATGAGGCTCCTCTTCATCATTGTTACCGTAGGCTTTACCTGATCGACCGTATCCTGTTTTAATGTGATGATCTGCTGTTTGAAGTGTTTCGAAGACGGATCGTGCTAGTAGCGATGAAACTCCGAAGCTCATTAAAACCAAAATTGCGAAGGTGTGATTGATTCTGTCGAAGCATCCTTTTGCGTCGTTCATTGCTATTGCTCCAGCTTGTTTTTTCTGTCGCATTCCGTCCATGAGGAGGACTTTGTTGAGGCATGCATTTATTGCTGTATGGTTTTTCCGGCAGCCATATTGATCTGGTGATACCGCTTTGGCTTTTTCTGCATGGGCCAGAACTCGTTTTCCTAGGGTTTTGTTGTTCATGTTATATTCGGCGTCCATTAGTTGGATGAGACGCATGGAGTCGACATGGAAGACATTGCTACGCTTAAAAATTTGGAAGTCTGTGATTAGTTTCCAGAGTTTTGGGGAAGTTCCCATTTGCAGGGGAAAGTTTCTGAAGAATGTGTCGACCTTATTGAGGTCGTCAGTTAGACAGGCTGCCTTGTAGTGGTTGAAACCTAGTCCCATGGGTTCAGAGGATGTGCGTTCTGTTTGCTTTTTCCACCCTGCTCGATTGTCTTCCGGTGTTATTGTCATGTCTAGAGGTCCTAGGGCTCGAATTGAATCTTCCATTTTAAGAGTCTCCAGAAGTTCGACTGCCACTGAGTCTGTTCCCGCCGGTGATATGAAGGTACCGTCCATTACTTGCTGTCCCGCTTCGTCATTGTCCATTAGGTATCCAAAGACGTCTAGTAGTGGTGCCATTTGAAATGGAGTTTGAGCGCATTGTTGTTGGCGCTCACTGTTTGATTTGGCCATGGCTCGAACCATTGTCTCTTGGCTATTGCAATCGTATGGGTTCCCTTGTTGGTCATTGGCGACAGCTCGTAGTACTGGATCTTTCAGACCTTTTCGACGGATGTGTCTTGCTGCTTTTCCTATGTTTCTCGATTTCTGCTCTCTCTTAATCCTTGCTTCTATTTGCTTCCTTATTTTTGCCTTGTCGGGGGTTTTTCTTAGTATTTCTTGTTCCTTTGCGAGTGCGTCGATCAGTGTTTTCCTGTATTCTTTCGGTGCTCTATGTTGTTTAAGTAGGGATTTGATCTGTGATGGGATTAGGGTTTTTCGTGTTGTTTTTTGGTCTTTCAAGTTTTTGATCTGTTCTCGCAGAAATTTCAACCGTTTTTTTTCTGCCAGTGGTTTTCCCTTTTTCATTTCTGTGTACGCTTCTGTGAGCTTCTCTTTTGCTGTTTGGAGTGAAGTGTTTGAATTGGCGAGCCAAGGTAGTTTCAGTTTCTTTGCCAATCGTTTCAAGGTTGTGCGACTTGTGTTGACTTTCTTTTTCAATTTGACCATGCGAGACCAAAATGTGACTGTATCTCGTAGACCCTGGTTGTCTGGTGAGTATGCGGTAGCTCCTGCGTAAATCTGTCTCATTTTTTTGTCTACTCCTTTGCGGATGTTTCTAGATATATTATGAATGGAGTTTTCTGCTTTGTCGAGGATTGCATGATGAAGCTTTCTTTTTTGTTGGTATGTTGCCCCTTCTGCTATTTCTTCTTCTGGAATTGTGAATAGAGTTGTTCTTGGTATTACGAAGTCAGGATGCACACCAGACCACTCTACCGATACACCATCCGCAGCTACAAAGGGCACGCCTTTGTCATAGGCGGTTGGGTCGTTGGTTAGGAAAAATGCTTGTGCCTTGGCCAGGTTCTCTGTTATTTTGAAGACGCGATGCTTTTTGTATTCTTTCCGTACCAGTCGCTGATACCTTCGCCTGCTTCTTGGGTCATGTGATTTGACCCTACTGACTGCCAGTGGGGGAGTGGAAGTAGGAATGTGTTTGCCTAAAAAGGAGAAGTTGTCCACTTCTAACCACAGCATTCTGTGTCCGTCTGATGGTGCTGCTGGTAAGCCGCCGTCGAATGGCATGTACCCTGCTCTTGTTATCTCTAAGTTGGGGGAGACCCACATACTGTCGATGGGGATACGGGATCGGTTGCGGTTGAATGTTGCTGGAGGGGACTTTGTTGGGTGTGCTGTTAAGATTGCATCTCGTAGGTGGAGCTGTTGAAGTTGTGTCGTCAAATTGTTTTTCCTTACATCAGCATTCATGTCAATTCCTATGATAATGTTGTCGCCTCGCAGTTTCAGCTTTTCCACTTCGTGGATGAGGTCCCTGTCGAATTCGTCGATCGGGTTTGGTAGTTTGATGCTATCACTTTCTCGGAAGTATCTGCAATGCTGTGACCAAACTGTACTGAGTCCCGTGCCGTTTTTGCATGGACGGTACGCTGAAATTATTGTAGTGAAGGTCGTGGCTTTTCCTCTGAGTCTAGTCCACGTCCATCTTCCTAGTCCTGTTGTGTCTTCTCCGTAGGTTGTTTGGTGGGCTTTGATGTTGTTCTGGAGAGTGAATGCCGCTCCTCCTGCCTGGTTCCATATCGTGGCTTCTTTTTCGTGGATGTTGCTTGTTACATTTGAAAAGGAGTGTGGTGAATCCCTTTTCATTCTGGTGCTGAAGCGGTCTGCTGCTTCTAGTTTCGATTCTACTAGGCTGATTTCTGCATATAACGCTATACCTGCCTGGCTTTCCTTGAAGGCTTTTGACGTTTTATCTGATTTGTGGTCGAAAAAAGTATCTTTTTGTGGGCCGATGTTTTGGAAAGTGATGAGGGTGCAATTTTTTCCGGGTGATGGTGGATAGTCGTCGCCGAAGGCTTCACTGTCCTTGGCTGCCTGCTCTTCGGTGTAGGGATTCGCTCGGGAGTTGTTGGATTGAAAGAAGGCGTTTTGGTTTTCATTGAGATCCTGTCTGCGTTTTCTTCGTCTTCTAGGTGTTATTTCCTGGCGTCCTGCACTGGTTGGTTGGTCGGATTGCCGTTGTCGCTGCTGACTACTGATTGTCATTCTGTACTCCAGTCTGTCGTAAGGAGGCAATGTTGCTTGCAATGGTTGTAAATGGGGCTGGTGTCCTATCTAAGGAATTGGTTGCGTCGTTCATTGGGAACGAATCTTGTTGCATTATTTGGTTGGGTATTGTGTTGATAGCTTGGCTGCCAGGGCTTGCTTCTGTTGTTACTGTGCTAACGTCGTCTATGTTTGTTTGGGGTCCACCTATTTGTCCAATAAGGGCGGTAGCTTGAGATACTGATGTCAGTTGTGTTGATACTGAGTGGCCGTCGTCAAATCCACCACCGTCCCCTAGATTGGAGGTATTGAACATAATTTTCATGTCTATCTTGAGTTCTGGTTCGTTGTCGTCATCGGAGTCGACATCGTCCAGGTTTCCATCGTACTCGTCTTCAAGTGGGGTCCCGTTGGCTATTGCGTTTGCTGTTCTTGCTGGGGAATTGGAGGTGCAGAACCCATCGAAAGTATCTGCATCGTTGTCGTCGTCGGCATGGTTGACTTGGCCTGTGTCTTTGCAAATAGAGTAGCCCACTGCACTGTCGATGGCCTGTTGGGTATACCATGCCTCTATTTTATTGCCGTATTCCTCCTTCTGATAGACTTGAAGGTGTCCCAGAATCATTTCCGCTTCAGCGCGTTGGTCCTTGTGACAGATGCCAATGATTGATTTATCGGCTTGTTCGTGGATTTGGCTGAATAGGAAGAATTTGTAGTTTGTTTGGCATTTTATTGACAAGATGCTTTGTTTGCAGGTGGTAGGTATATCTGGGAGAGGATTGCTTGGAGTGGAGAGTGGGTTGGTGAGCAGAATGGGGTGGTCTAGGTTGTCGATGCCTTCGATGCGTACTTGGCTGATATTTTGACACCATTTTTTTTGTTTGATCATTGCTACTCCTGCTGAGTCGAGTTGTTTGCGAGTGGCGGCTTTGGACTTGGTGTCTGCATAGTATTCTATGTACTTGAAGTTGCCTCCGTCTGGTCGTTCAGAGATGGCCTTGGCTGTTTTTCGGTTGAAGGTTGCTTTCATTGCTACGTTTGTTGGATCGCGGTAGCTTGAGCTGCATAGGATTACGATAGCCATGGTTCCTTCGCCGTATTCTAGTTTCTCGGTTTTTGACTTTTTTAGTGCTTGTTTTTTGCATGCCACTGGTAGTTTTTCGAATTTTGGAAGAGAGTTGAGAAGGTCTGTGAACTGCTTGCAGTTAAATGTTCTCGGTTCTGCTCCGAGTAACCAGCCGCAGATCATGGGGGTCGGTGATTGGAGAGTTTCTTTGTATACGTTCATTTGGTGGTCTTGCAAGGTTTGAATGGCTATGTCTGATAGGAGGTCCTGGATTGGTTCATTGTGGCCGCAGTACATTTTGAGCCAGCTCTTTTTTCCTTCAGAGAAGTAAGCACTGCTGACGTAGCGCTGGAGTTCGTTTTTTGACTCTATTTTTCTTGCTTTGGGGTAGGAATCATCCAGATGTTTCTTGCTGTATGGTAGTACCGTTCTGTTGTTGTGGAACTTAAGAGGCCAGACGTAGATGACGCAGGTTCTGTCTGATGCCAGAATTATTTCGAATGCCAGGTTGAAGTTCTCTAGTGCTTGGACCTCCCCTGGGCCTTGTCCTGCTACCGATATTGCTGGAAGTTGTAAGGTGATAAAGGTTTGGTAGTTGCGTGGATTCTTCTCGGATGTGTCTTTGATGGCTTGTTCTGTAGTTGGCGTTTGTTGTCCTCCTGGTCGAGTCATAAACCGACCTCTGGCAGCTGTGATCGTTTTGATTGAAGACTTTGGAATTACTACTCTATTCTTTTGTTTCTGTTGATGTTTCGGAGGGAGCTTGGGAAGAGAGTTAGAGTATTTCCAAGGCCATTGTGACCCGTATATTTTATTGGCTGCCTTCCATAGTGCCCCTTCTTTGCAGTTCGTAATGAAGCCGGTGGTGTAGCTCCATGATTCGTCAAAGATTTCAGGGGACGTTCTGGCTAATTTGATCAGCATGGCTCGGGCGTCTTGTCTGATGGTGTCGTCTTTCCAAGGTTTTCTTGGGACTGCTATTTCCCTGACTGCCTCTGTCAGCTTTGCCGGGGTAACCTCTGGGTCGTCCCATCCGTTAGGCAGGAGTTGTAGTGCTGCTTGGTTGAAGTTTACTGTTATACCGTCTTGTATGGAGTCCAGGTCTGGTTGTACATTTTCCGTTAGTACAGTGCCATCTTTTAGTCCTTCATAGTGAGTGAAGCCCTTGTTGCTGGCTATACTGCGTGTGGCGAGGTCTTCATACGCTTTTGTTGTGGCGAATTTGCCCTCTTTGAGGTAGTCGTATGACCTAGTCTTTTCAAGTGCGATGTTGGCCTCAGCTATTGTTGTCTGTCTTGCTGCTGCTGTTGTTGTTGTGGCGGTCTTGGGTATGTCAATGGTGGTCGAGTTTTTCCAATTGGCTGGAACCTTGAGGGAGCTCGAGAGGGCCGACTTGGATGAAGCGATTGTAGATGCCGCTGTGGTTTTTGTATTGACGCTACCAGGTGGTGATGTTGGTGTCTTTTCGTAAATGTCCTGCATAATAGTGTCGCTTGTAGCTTCGCTAATGCTTTTTACAGTGGATTCGTCTTGGTGGTGAACTGTCTTGGTTACTGTTAGACCTTTCAGCAATGTGGCCGTGTCTTCCGATTTTTCACTTGCTGCACTTAGGGAGGCTGATCCTGACTCCGATGATTCGTCGGTGCTCTTGCTCGAGTCTGTGAAACTTAAGGCGTCTTCTTTAGTCTTTCCACGGGAGACGTGTTTCGGCTTGAGGATGCTGGTGCTTAGCTTCTTATCGTTTTTGAGGTGGATGAGTGCAGATGGGTTGCTCGATGAGTCCGATTCATCATCGGTGCTCTGGAGGTGAGTAAGATCGGTACTGGTTGTTCCCCTTTTATACTTCCTGGAAGTAACCACTTTTGTTACCGTTTCCCAAGGAGTGTTGAGACCGTCAGATTTGTTGGTGATCTTGGGTGGAGGGCTGATCGATTCATCCGGCTTATCTGGAGTGATGGTAGTACCTTGGAGGAGATCGCGAGGTGGAGTGTTGCGGCTGTCAGTTTTCTTGGGGGCAATCTTGTCCTCGGTAGAACTTGGGGATCTGGGATTTTTCCCGTTGTCTCCTGAAATTACCATGTTGGTGGCCTTGACAGGTAATGACGAGGGGGTTGTTCTAGCAAAATGGCTTTCCACGGAGGCTGGTGATGCCGGTGGTTTCTTGCGGCTGGGTTTGGCAGTGGCAGTCTTAGTACGAGTGGGGTTTTTTCCAGGTAGGGTTTTGCTGTGGTGTTTGGCAGCCGAGCGGGAACCTTTGTTTTTGAAGTTGTTGTTGAAACGAGGCATGATTTGGTAGTGGAGAGGTAGGTTAATTGTTGAAAGAAGTAGGTGAATAGGTTGTTTTACAAGGGAGGTATTTGTGGATGAAAAGGGTGAGGGTGATTTGATGATCGGTATGTTCGGAATTTGGTTGTATTTTCGTATCGATGGTCGGAAGGCGTTGCATCGGTAGATTGTTTGGATATTTTTGATATCTTGGATATGGCTTTGGATATGGGAATGGACAGTGGATCTAGCTTCAACCGGGATTGCCGAGATCTTTGGAGGTCAGTGGAAAATGGATCTAGCTTCAACTGGGTTTGCAGGCCGCTTCGGAGGTCGGTTTGGCTCTGTATTGGACTGTTGTTCTTGTAGGGATCGGAAGCGTGCTGAGGTTGCTGTGTGGCTTTTTTGGTCGTTGTGATTTTTGGCTGCCTGGTGAATCTGAAGTGAGTGTTTGTGAACTAAGTGTGAGTGGTCAGGATCGGTTCTGCGGGATTTCTTTTCTGTTGGTGGTAGGTTACTTAGGGGAGAGAACGTGTTAGAACCTGGCTGCCGAGGCCGGGATTGGTTTTTAGCAGCTCGTAGTCCTTGTGTAAGGTTGGGGCTTAGGTCGCTGATAATTGTGACTGGGTGAGGAAGTGTCGTCTTGTTACGCTGGTGCTGCTCTTACTTAGGCGCTGATCGGTTGTGGGGAAGGGTGTCGCTTCCTGGTTACGTAATTGAGTTGGTGGTGATAAGTGTGGATATATATCACAGAGTGGCGTCTGGTGTGTGTCACTTCTTTTACTTAGGCGGTGAGCGTGTGGGTGTTCTGTGTCTAGTAAGTAAGGTGAGGGTGCTAAGTGTGGCTGCTTAACGATGGGGCCGTCTGGTAGTGGGCGCGCTTTTTTTACTTAGGGCTGGTCGTAGCAGTGAATTTTTGGCTGTCAAGTCCCGGTATTGTTCTTCTTTTTATTGAAAGTCGAGATGTCTCTTGCACGACGCTTCGAATTTACGTGAAAATGGCGGTTAACGTGGTGTTTTGGCCTTGGTCGGTGGTCAGTGTATGATAGGTTTGAGTGAAATCGGGGGTATTGGTTGTAACAGGCTTGGTCGTATTAGGTTACAGCAGTAGTGATGGTTGGTGATATGTGCGGTGGTCGGATAGTCTTCGATGTGAAGTAAGCGATTTTTGGCTGAATTCGTCGTAGGATTCTACGTGTTTTAAGTACTGAAAATTTAATTGGATTGACGTCCACGAAAAACGAGGGAAGTAACAAAGTACACGTCTTCGTCGATGTAGTTGTCAACAACGACACGAAACAAAATTCTCTCACAAGAAATCAACCAACTCCAACCAACCAACCTCACACATACAAGGTAGTGGTAGCATAAGAGACAAGCCATATCGATTCGCTTC
>Ga0222644_1000528_pt1 | contig 10946 bp, 9 predicted proteins | sample AntAcemetagen291_FD_179800 | JGI IMG/M metagenome (GOLD analysis project Ga0222644, IMG submission 179800) | Saline water microbial communities from Ace Lake, Antarctica - #291 | ecosystem: Environmental > Aquatic > Non-marine Saline and Alkaline > Saline | place: Antarctica: Ace Lake | collected...
AACTGCTTGGTTACGATTGAATCCAGTGATAAAATTCATTGCTATAAAGATACTCTTTCTTACTCATACTACCATGAACCTTCGCCCTTTTTTTAGTAGATAGTTTTTAGACAGTCTGACGTTTAGTGTATGCGGAGGGCCAAATGTGCGTTGGCATGTGGGCTGGCTTGGCATTCCGTCATACATAGTGTTAGCGGTTTGTTCTTCATCTGTCGACGAATTGTATTTTTCTTGTTATGCAGTATTTCTTGTTATGTAACCTCAATATATAGAGCCCGTGTCTGAAATGTTCAGGCGGTATTTCAATAAGTTGCTTTTGATTATTAAACTTACCAGTATAGATTAGTTTTCCTGTTAAGTCTAGAATTTCTATAGTACTTTTTGGGACTTCTTTTGCGTGTAAAAACACGGTGAACTTACCAAAAGAAGGATTTGGGAAGGCTTCCATGACTGCTATACTATCTTCTCCTGGTTCAGAAGTGTATAGGTCTGGCCTTAGATAAACAAGATTACTAATCATCCGCTGTACTTGACCATAAGTAAAGTATTTGCCACAACTAGCAGGTGAATAGTCCATAATATTCTCAACCATATCCGGTAAATCATCTTTGCCCTCATCGCATGTGTTTTTGGTGTAATCACAAGTGTATGAAGGTGTGGCACCCAATGGAGTATCATCTATGCCATCGTCATTGTCACAAGAATTGCTAGAATTTCCCCAGATGTGTTTCAAGCCTAAATAATGTCCGATTTCGTGAGCTAGAATATTGAAATATTGTGAGTCTAAAAAGCATCTATAGTTTATCACCACACCTTGCCGTTCTGGACTTACAAAAGAGGTGTAATCCCAATCATTAGCAAGTGTTGGCGGGAAGGCATAGCCTAAAATGGTTGTTGGGTTTTGAGATGTTGGGTCTAGGTTGCAGACCCATATGTTTAAGTATTTGTCAGTTGGCCAAGCGTCTGCACCTCCAAGGGTTGAGTACTTTGGGTGGTCTTCTGTAAACAATGATTGACCAATATTAAAGGAGGATTTAGTAGTAAGGTACTTACGTATTGTGTCTATTTTAAAGAAAATCTGAGGGGAGCTAATTAATGATTGAAATCGGTTTCCTTCCAACGAAATACTATCTTTATTGAAGATTGTATTTAGACCAATAATTCGTTGATGCAAAGTGGTATCGGATACTTGAGCAACTACGTCTTTAGATAGAACATGAAGGACAATTGGTATATTTCTGCTGACTAGATTCTGAGGGTAATCAATTGATTTACTAATTGTAAAATATTCTTGGGTGCCACAAGTCTGTGATAGTGCATTTAGGTACATTGATAAATATATAGTAAGGAGAAATGGTCCTCTCATAAATGCACTATTCTGGATGTTTTGTAGCGATGTAATATTCAATAGAATCTATATTATTACTGGTGATGGATATGGTTTTATAGATGCCGTAATCATCTGAAAAGGTCAAAACATGACCATCGTCGGGCAAAATGAATGACCTACTAACACGGTCCGTAGAAATAGCTATATACTTTGATGTGCCAAGCATATAGTTATTAACATGATAAAATGAAGAGTCATAAACTATAGAAATCTCATCTGACCATTTATGACGCTGAGCCAGTATTTTATATCCACAGCTCGGGCAGACATCATTTTTAATAAATATGTTAAACTTGGTCATAATTTTATTATCTTTAACAAACTCATTTCCAATATAATTTTTCGGAATATGTTTATAACATCCCGTCAGTGATAAAGCGATTGTTATGCTAAAAATTATATTTCTTAAACGCAAATTCTTTACTCGTTTCATCTCTTACGAAAATATTTTTGTTAGTAAAATAGACATCCCGATAATCCATGTCTTTTTTGAATTTGATGATTTTTGACCACTGATTACTGTTTAAATTATATATTGAAACAAACCAATCAAGTTCAAGAGAACTAGGGATATAGTTGTATAATGAATTTTCTACAACAGGTGAGAATGTAGTGATTAAATAAATCAAATTTAATGTTTTGTCATAATGAATAAATGCATTTTTATGACCTGCAACTCTAGATAATTTTAAATCAGAATTAGAATAAACAGCATCTACGCTTTCATTATTAAAGTATTGGAAATTAAGTTCGTTTGGTAAGCTAATTTTACCTTTTATTTCACCTAACATATTAAACTGGTAAATAGTATCTAAAAAATTATAAGCAACAAAATAATTTTCTTCAGACTGACATATAAGAGACTTTGTGCTAAGACCAATCTTACTTTCGCTTAGGTTATAGCATGCTTGCGTTAGGGGCACAGTTCTAATGAACTTTAAAGAATCTGCAGAAATTGAAAATAGTCCAAGTTTTTCACGACCGTTAGTTGCGAGCAACTCAGATTTAAGTTTAATCGGATGGTCTAGTTTTTCAATCAGTTGAATCATGACAAGAGTGTCATTAACTACAATTTTTGAAGAAGGGTCGTATATGACTAAATTGTAATTTTTATTGTCAGTTTTAGCGTGGATAGGTGTAGTTATTTTGGTTGTATGTTCTGAATACTTATTTACAAGGTAGAATTGAAAGTCATTTTCAATAATATAATAATCAGAAGTTAATTTAATAGTGCCATCTTGGACTACATTTTTAGGAAGAGAAGCGTATGTCAAGCTGTCTCCTTTTTTAGAGATTATTAACTGATTTTTTCCGTATTCAATATAATTAATAGGCTCTATGAAGTTACGCTTAATTCTGAATAGGTCAGTAGTTCGAATGACAGGAAGAATTACAGTCGCCTCATATAAACTATCAGATTCTATTGTAATTATTTGTGGTGAAGTTTTATTCGAAATCGATTTCAAGCTACAATTTGCGAAGCTAGAAATTAGCAAGGTGATTAAAATCACCTTGCTAAAATTATATAAACCAATCATGCTAATCTACAAAAAGTACCCAAGTTGGGTCTAATTCTATTTGAGCATTTGATAAATTAACATCTCCAATTAAGTAGTAGTCGATATTCGAGTTTTGATTTGGAACTAAATTTACTTTTAAACTGCCATTCACAATGCCGTCAACCACTGGCTGCTGAAACGCAAGACCGGGCCATAAATCAGCATATGGTTCAGTAGCAAAAAATACGTCTAAAGTCCCATTGGTGTAAGCACTTTTGAAAGAATTGTGTAGTGCTACCTGTTGTGGATTTAAGAACTCAGTCACAGGTCTAGAACAGCATACGTTTTCAGTTACTGGTACGCAGTCTTTCTTTGATTCATCCCAAGAGGTATTGTCTGGTGAGTTAATTGTTAGAATGTCTGAAGTGTTTGTAGAGCTACTTCTCATAACTTCCTCCTTTGTGCATGCTGTCATTCCTAGAACCACAGCCATTAAAATAAAAATACTTTTTCTCATTTTGTTATTTGTTAAAATTATTCGTTGTTGAGTGTTTCACACTCATTTTATTTGTCGTTATCTTCTGATTTAGGGTGCTGAGATAACAAAACACGATAATGCGAAAGAACGCAATGTTCTTTCAAAAATATCACTAATAGAACTCGTTCTCAAAAGTGTTGCGAACAACACCCTAAGGTAATTAAACCCCTGAAGCTCAAACCACCTGAGCAGTCTTCTCGAAAGCTGTCACTAAAGTGTCATTTTTATTTTTAGTGTTCTTCTGACACCCATTTTTGCACTTTGTGACCCAAAATTGGTCTCTATAATCGATGCTCTTGCCCGACTATAGGTCTTCCTTCTTGAATAACCGCTAACGTGGGTATATGCAGAGTGCCATATTGGGCGGAGTTGTGTGTTGGCGTGGCATTCTGTATATACATGTGTTGGTGATTAGCCTTTCTTTATCTTATTAGTTGAATAACTCCTTTTAGGTTATCAATTATGTTATTCTTTTCACTTTTTAAAGTCAAAGTGTAAAAGTAAACTCCCTGCTGGCAATGTTTATTTTGATATGTGCCATCCCATTCAGGTTCTTGGGCTGTTTGTTCATATATTTTCTCTCCCCATCTATTGTAGATTATTAAGGTGGCTTCTGATACGTCTTTCAAATAGGGTTTGAAGGTTTTATTTACTCCATCGGGTGCAAATGCATTTGGAATCCAATAGTTAGAAGGGCATAATTCTTCTACTGAAACTATTGCTCCAGATGAGCAGCCGTTGGAGTCTATAATGTCATAAGTGTAATTTCCTTCATCATAAAGTTTTCTCACACCTCCTATAAATCCATCACTCCAGATGACTTGTTCGGAAGTTGGTCCTGAGTTATGCTCAATGTATTTAGAAGAATCTCTACAAAACTGATAAAGAAAATTTGGGTATGCTGTAGTTTGCGGATACCAATTTATTGATAAGGACAAGGTATCGAAACAGTGCTTGGACGAGACCTGAATATATTGACTTATTGGGTCTGTAAATACTCTGTCGTTAGATGTACTGCCATCTTGCCATACATATTGATACTGACTCGGTAAGTCAATTTGCACACTCTCTCCTGCACAAATAGTATCATTTACATCTTCAATATTTTCTAACTCATCTAAAACCGTAAGATATAGACTATCCTCACCATTTGGAGTTTTTAGGTAATACCATCCCTCATCTGCTGTAAAAGTATAAATACTATCTGTGCTAACTTCTACACCATTATGGTCCCAACTAAACGGCCCTGAAAAGGTACTGTAATAGGTAACTTGGTCTCCTTTGCAAGCTGTGTCTTGACCAACAAGGCAGGGGATTTCTATGAGAGAAACATCATCTATGAAATAATAGGTCGAAATAAACGTGTCACGTTCAAATTGATGTGATTGTATATTAAAACAACCTATTGTAACGTATTGAAAATTCTGAGTTGGTCGAAATTTTACCTTAAAATTTGTCCAAATTGTGTCTCCAACTATTAGAGGAATATATTCTTTAAGCAAAGGTCCAAACCTATATAACTCAGGATCATCATCAGAAGTGTCAAAATTATTTAAAATTGATTCTGTCGAAAAATGAATACCCAGATTACCAAAATCTGAGTTAGACTTTTGAGAAATTCTAAATTGCAACGTCATTTCATATCTTCGTTTTTGATCCAGAGTACCACTTAAATTTGCTTGTACAGCTTCCGTTCCTTGACGAAGTTCGTTTGACATGTTGTCTATATAAATTCCTGATACTAAACCTATAAACCCGTTTCCAGTTGCAGGATATACCAATTCTTCCTTCTCATAATCCTCAGAGTACTTCTTCCATCGTATAGGAATGCCAACTGCATCATCTGAATTAGGAGTGTTTTTAACTAAAAACACATCAGGACTGCCCTTTGTTGGAACTGTCCAGTGGGTAATTATATCTTCAAACTCAAGCGATTGTCCTCCTTGATTAGATGGTAAAAAACCTGTAGGTTTTATCAACTGTTCTTCAAATCCCCCATTTGAAATTAAGTTCTTCTGGGCATATGAAAATAATGTCGAAAGTAAAAGCGATATATAAAGTATTATTCTTTTCATCACAAAAGTGCTAAGCAACATCATGTTGCTTAGCACAGTATGGTTTTATATTCTTCTAGGTTCTACTTTACTAAAACAACTCTTTTTTGCTGCACAACATCACCATTTTGTAAAATGATATAATAAATCCCAGCCCTATTGTTTTTCATATCCACTTTATGAGAGAAGTACTTAGTTGCATTCGTTCCTTCTATCACTTCTATTTGCTTGCCAAATGCATCTGTAATGGAAATAGTATACGCCGAAAGCAATGGCAAAGATACGCTAATTAAAAACTGATCCTTTGCAGGGTTAGGATATACGATTAATTCTAAATCCTTTTGATCAATTTTTTCGATATCTACGCTACGCTTATTTTGCACATTTAATGGACTTTGTGTAGGGACTCTTGCTTGAAACACACTGTTAGTTCCTCTGGCAGCTTCACCATAAGTTGCACTCAGTATATACTCATAATTCTCTTCTACGCTTGGTAAGGTTGCATTACCATCATATACAAATCTAAGCCCAATCTGTTCATTGCTTTCAGGGTAAACGAGGATATCTTCTATGCAGCCATGTACATCTGTTAATTCAAAGAGTGTGGGTGAGATTACTGTCATGTTTTCTTGGTTCATACCGCTACTTACCCAATTATTCCAAAGGCCGTTGGTTACGCCTACTTCTATTCTTCCATAGTTACGAAAATCCGCAGGTAACCCTATATCATCTAAATCTACACAAAGTGTAATAGGTCTAGCAGTAGGTTGATCGTTGTTTACCAATACAGTACCAAAGCCATGACCCCAAGCACCACCGCCATGATCTACCAGATATTGTTGGTTGTCCATTAGTATAGAATTTCGCGTTACTACATTATTGTTGTTTTTTGTGAAGTGATAGACGGGAACTTTTGGTAAAGCGGAAACTCCAGTAGTTGGTTCCCATGTGAGTGGATCATCCGCATTGTTCTTGTCATTGATCACAGCAAGAAAACAAATGACTGGTCTATTGCCAGCATTACTCATTTGTCCATTTGTAACATTATATAGGCTAGGGTTTGGCGGGAACCACTCTCTTTCCGTTAATGTCTGACCTACTACACTTAGGTAGTCTGTATTGGGACCTATATTCTGAAGATCTATCGGCTGAGAGGCATCACTATAAGGACCAGTAGCAGGATCTATTGTGATTTCAGAACCTCCAACTACTTTCAACCCCGTGGTTGTTGGATGGTCTACCATTGCTTTACTATAAATCCAATGTTCATCCCATAACTCATTAGATCGAGCTCTTGTCCAAAAAAGACGTAGTGTATGATCTTTAGCAGGAGGAGCAGTGTTGCACCCTATGTTTTTCATATTGAAACGCATCATATTCCCTTGAGTCGCAGGAAATGTTACAAAATCTGGATCATTATGATCATTAGGATCGCCTCTATACTTTTATTTCAAATTCCAAACCAGCTCCCTCTCCTGCTTGATTCTTATCATAGTCAAGTTGAAAAAAACCATTATCATCGGTATATGCATCATCCCACTTAGTGGTATATGATAAGCCGTCTATAAAATCTCGCTCTCTCAGTTCTACTATTATTCCAGATAGAGGTATGTTTACCATTTCTCCTCTATCATTCAACTGGCGGATTAGCAACCTACCAGACACATTACCATGGTATCTGGGCCCTAGATTTAGAGCAATAGAACTAACAGTATTTATGGTGTCATTATCTGTAGAATCTATGCGATGGATATCCCAATAAGCTAGCGTATCTGGATGGATAGGAAGTTGCTTAACGTAAAATGGCAAATGTGGGTAATCAGCTAACTGATAATCTTCTTGCCATTCATACTCCACAGTATCAGAATCAGATATATCACATATAGGTATCTCCGATTTAGCTATGAATACTCTACTGGGCTCTGTAGAATCTGGATGTACTGTCTTCCAAACTCTGCCAGATCTATAGAAGTCGTAATCATCAAAAATCTCTAAACTATTCCAAGGGGTGAAAAATGCTCTCCCAAAAAGTGTAGCACTGAACATATCTCCGTCTAAGCTTCGTAATTCTTGTGATATTTCTAAAACCTTAGGGTAATATGGGAGATTAGCTGTAGGATAGCTAATATTTATGGTAAATGCCACAGAATCTCCAGCTTCATACCAGTGCCCAATTCCTGCTAGAGTATGTGTAGTAACTTGCCAGCCTGTGGGCATATTGAGTAAAAGGGAGTCAGAGACTACCTGCATAGAATCGGTAAAAACCCAATAGGCTTGGAGTTGAAACTGTCCGTTAAGACTTGGTAGCTCATTCTTTACTATCTTGCCTTGGAGTGGTTCGGAGTGCTCCCACTGAGCTATAGCTTGAAAACTAAGAGATGTGATTAAACTTAAAAAGATTACTTTTTTCATAATGTTGGTTTTATTATTTCGTTGCTTTATATTTAATAATATTCCAAATTGTACTGTCGCTGTCTATGTATTTTACCCTCCCTATACCTTTAGCCCAATAGATAGTTTCGCGAGATAGCAGGTTTCCCATCCTAAAATCATACTGACGTACTTCTTTATACGTGCTGTCTCCCACTAAGAGAGTTTCGAAATATGCCGTATATGTTTCTTCTGTACCTGCTAAAATTTCTGTCGTTAAGCCAGGAGTGTCTATTTGCTCACTGAAATAGAAGAATCCTCCCATCGGAGTGAGATACAATTTATCCCAATACTCAGAAAGATGCCCACCTCCACCTACAAAGGGACCTGCTGCCATACCAAAAATATCTGCAGGGTAGTGACTACTTGTAAATCGTAAGTCTATAGATTCGTAATTACGATCGTCATCCTCTATTGTAAAGTCTTCTCGCTGGAAGAGATAAAGACTATCTATATCTCCAATCTCATTCTGGTAGACCCAGTAACTCCCTTCCTGAAATATGCAATAGTCTTTAAGCCTTTGGTCTATATAATCTGTGTGAAGTTCTTTAGGGCCGCAGCTGCTGAGATTAAAAATCGCTATTGAAGCTGCCAAGGATAGGATTATAATATTTTTTCTTATTCTCATTTTGTTGTATTTGAGAGATTTACTCTGCCTGCAAGGCTGTGTAAATCTGGTTGTTTTCTTCTTTCTTACTTGCATATTACGCGAGTGTATGTGCCGTAGCTTAGCTTGTGCGGTGGCTTGTGTGGCTATGGGATATACACAATGTAATATGCAGGTTCTCATCTTGTGGTTTCAAATGCTCTTTGGGTGGCAGGCTTATAGCTAGGCTTGCGAGCCACCCAATGTGCATTTGCTAATTATGTTTACAGTCTTAATCTACTAATACCAGTTTCTTGAACTCTGTTCTGTCATCCACTGTGAACTGGACGAAGTACGTTCCTGCTCGTAGACCATCCGTGGTAAATCTTCCTCGGTTATCACCCACGTAAGTATCCATACTTCCATATTCTTTGATTTTCTTGCCATAGATATCAACGAGCGATATAGAAACCGTTGTTTCTTGGTCTGTAAAGAAGGATATGTTGAAATAGTCTTTGGTAGGGTTAGGGAAAACACTAAAACGTTCTTCCAGTTCAACTTTAGATTTTTGTATTCTTTCTGGATTTCTCTTATACAAAACATTGCTATTTTCAGAAAAAGTACATTCTGGTAGAGAGAATAGTAAATCTGCATCATAGCTACTAGCGTTAAGTTGTTCTAGATTATTAATATGGCACATCCAATATCCAGACTCATTTAGAGCAAAACTATCTGCCCATACTTGCATACTGCCAAATTGATTAAGTGCTGCTGCATTATCATCTATCATATGATAAAGGTGGCCTTTGCTAAGGTTTATCTTATTTCTGAATCGAACAGAGTAAATAGATGTGTCGCCTACCAATTCTTGCTCCCAGAAATTACAGACCTCTAATACATCTTGCACTACTGCATCTTGTATAAGTCCAGGATGAATACTATCCTGTTCTAAAAGGTAGTTGCCAAAAACGTCGAATAGCTGCGTTTCTGCTACAGCGAGGTAATACTCATCTACCTTATCTATTTCCTCTGGATAGCCATCATAGGTTAACAACTCGTTCCATAATTCTATACGCTCTCCATCGGTAATAAGCGTATCTGACGTAGTTACCAATATTTGCTCGATACAATCACTTAGGTGTTTGCCGTTAAAAGCAGTAGAAGTTATAACCGTTCCTTCTCCCACTGGGTAAATATCTACAAATCCACCTGGAGCACGTTTCCATTTCAGGTCATTGTCACACTCAGATGTCCAATCCTCAGTAAATTGAGACTGATTGAGCGTCAATCCATTATCATCTAAGGTAGTAGGAGCGAGTACATTTGGCCCAAACATACGTGTGAGGTAGTAGGTTTGGTAATTTCCATAGTTGATAAAGAAAGGCTGGTAGTTGAACTCTGGAATGTTATTATTCAAATCCCAGTGATTGTTTTCTGCAAGTTTTATAGCATTACTTACATCTAACTGTCCTTCTAGTGAATTATAAAATGCAGGACTACTCGCACCTTTATTGCTAAGTCTATTCCATCCGTTATTTAGCTCTATTTTAGGTTCTATGCCCACGCCATTCGGGAATAGAATGCTCTTTTCATTGTCTTTGAACGAGTTATTACCTGTTCTGAAAAGGTTTTTGGTCATATTCAGATTACCGTGATAAAACTCTAAACCTATAGGTGAACCAAATCCTGCAATACCATGTACTTGATTACATTTCATATTGAGGTTTCCTCTACTTATGAATTTCACACCGATAGTATTTTCTAGAATGTCATTGGTGTTAAGATTTAGACCAGCTCCTACATTACTCTCGTAGCGTATGCCTTTGAAGTTATTGTGATTCACAGTAGACTCAAAAAGGGTACTCGTTCGTTGTTGACCTGTAGCTACCAAGCCATAACCATTATTATCGCTGAGGTTTGCTTGTCGTAGGAAGAAGCTACCACCTGTGAGTCTTAGGCCGTTGTAGTTGTTGGTAAACTGGTTGTCTAGAGCTACTAAACGACTTCCGCCATTACGGCCTATGAAATGAACTGCTTCCGATGCTTCTTTAAAAGTAGAGTTACGTATAACTTGCTGATATCCAGTATTCCAAAGTACTATGCCTCTATAATGACCTGCTGATGGAAGCTTTTCTACTAATGCTCCATCAAGGGTTACTCTACAGCCGAGATTCATCATGGCTTCGTGAGCCATTTCTGCTTTTCCATTTTTTAAGGTGAACCTAAAGGACTTCCCTTGGTCATTTATCCAGAAATCGGTACTTGCTACTTCCAGTACCTTAGTTGAATTACTAGCCGCTTCAAAAATCATTTCGCTGTTATTGTAACACTCCCCAAAAACAGGACCATAGTCTAAGTTAAGAAACGCGTAAATTTAACACGAAAGAAATGGGAAAAATTACAAGAAGAAAATTCAGTTCAGAATTTAAAGCAAGAGTGGTATTAGATG
>Ga0222644_1000529_pt1 | contig 10940 bp, 8 predicted proteins | sample AntAcemetagen291_FD_179800 | JGI IMG/M metagenome (GOLD analysis project Ga0222644, IMG submission 179800) | Saline water microbial communities from Ace Lake, Antarctica - #291 | ecosystem: Environmental > Aquatic > Non-marine Saline and Alkaline > Saline | place: Antarctica: Ace Lake | collected...
GATTAACGCAGTTCCATACGCAGCAAGTACAATTTATTCCGAAACTAAAGGCAAACGGGTACAACCAAATATCGCAACTCGGAGACCAAGGAATGTTTTTCACAGATGGAAAAGGTGTAACCGCTACCAATGAAAAAGATGGTTCAAACTTAAATGGCTCTTTCGTGCTTGCTCCATGGGCCTCACAGGGCAACCCAGCCATAGGAGGTATGCGTATGGATAAAAACGGAAACACAGAATTTCACGGAACTCTGCGTGCTACCAAAGTAAATGTAGATGCGGTATGGTGGAGTGACTTTGTGTTTGCTGACGATTATAAATTGCCTAGTTTAGCGGAAGTAGAAGCTTTTATAGCTACTAATAAGTACTTGCCCAATGTGCCAAGTGAAGCCGAAGTACTAGAAAATGGTATAGATGTAGCCAATATGCAAGCTATACAACAGCAAAAGATAGAGGAGCTAACTTTGTACACTATAGACCAAGAGAAGAGAATAGCTGCCCAACAACTAAAGCTGGAGAAACTTGAAGTTTTGGTAAACCAATTATTAAAACGATGATGATATGAAAAATATTAAAATTTTAATATTCTCTTTAGGTTTTTTGGGTCTGCTTGCATTGCAATCCTGCAAAGAGGAATGCCCGTGTGATGACCCGACCAACCCTAATTGTGATAACTATGATCCGTGTTATGGCAAAAAACCAATTACGGCAGATTTTGAGATGGGGCGATACAAAGGAGGAGGAGATCCTGATTATGTTCCTGATTGGCACCCTGAAACAGCATTTCGCCGTGGAGGTACTATCGGTTTTAAGGCTCTAGGATATGATAAAAGTGACACCAGTATAAAATTTACTTGGTTACTTGGCTCTGAAACAATACACGGATACGAGTTTAACCGAGATTTTGTAGACCTAAGGGATACAGAAATAAGGGAAATAAAAGTAGTCTTAGTAGTAGAAGGAATACCCAGCTTAGACTGCTTCCCAGATGATGACGGTAAAGATACCCTTGTCAAATATATTCAGTTTTTGGATGGTCCTTGTGAGTTTCTCATAATGGGTGATTTCAAAGTATTGTTTGATGGCTATCAGGATAGTGTTATCATTAGTACTAGGGCTTGGAACAATGAACAGCAAAATGATAAATCTGGTGTAATTAATGACTCCTGCTCTAGTTACAGAATAATTTATATTGGTTTTGACCCTCAAAAAACCTACGGAGATACCAACTGGAGATTTCAAAATATTTATAATTTTAATTCGAAAGCTTATTATGGAGATGTTACGGCAAGAGCTAAATTAGGTAACGGGAGTTTTGAAGTAGACCCACACACATTGGGAGCTAAGGCAGAATATACCTTTGGCCTAGGCGGGGATGAGTTTTTAAGCCATAAATTTAAAGGAAGAAAAATAAAATGAAAAGAATAATATTACAAATTTTAGCAATTACTGCAACACTTAATATGTGCCTTGCACAGTGTACAGATTGCAACGAGATAAGAGATATAAGTACAGACCCAGAAGACCCGAAGAACTGCGAGGTCACTACTGGCCATCCACTGATTAATACCGACTTTAATTGGGCTGAACACACAAATAATTCATTCGATGCTATTAGTATCAACCCAAATGCAGGATGGGATAATACTCCTGGAGCTGGATTTTACTCAGTAGGCTCCTTTTTGATGCAATCCCCTTTTTCTTATGGATACTTATTTGACCCCAACAAGACCATTGACGAGCATGACTGGCACTGGGAAGATGGATGGGAGCTCATGTACCTCAATACGGGTAAATATCCAAATGGACAAGAAGTGCAAGTAAGTAATAGTTTTTATGGGCCTCAAGGGCTGCCAAATAATAATGCCCCGTACTTTATGTTATATAACAAGTATACAGGTAAGATGAGAGTATTTTCTAATCTATACGCCCCTATTGGTACTTGGGACGATGTAAAACTCACTATTGGATATCACAATAAAACAGGTAATGACGCTATTAGTGGCATTTTTCGTCATGTGAATAACTACGATACACCATTGGATCAGAAGACTAGCGGGAAAGCCATAAGTACGTATCACAAAGATGAGAGTAACAGTAGCAATCAATGGTTTGTAAGTGAAGTACAGCTGGGCTATGATGCTTGTATCTGTGACAACCCAAGCTCACTATTTGATGTTACACTTTCTGGGATAGAATCTTTTGACGTGAAACTGACTGGGAGGTCTATTACCACAGAGTTACCGCTGGCAGATGCCAATGGTAATCCAACCTATACTGATTTTTTGAACATGAATTCCGTTACAGATGCAAATAACTCAGGTACAAATGGTGCTTTTATCTATAAAAGCTTAGATGGTATGCTCGGCAGTTACCAAACCAATTTAGAGAAGTACGAAACTGATTTAGAGGACTATAATTCCCTTGGTAACAAGGCGTTTAGGACCGTGATGGATCTAGGAAAGACAGGTTTGAATAGTGGTCTTACCGGTCTTGTACCTTCTTATATATTGAAAGGTTTGAGTGCAAATGCTGTTCGAGTCATAAATAAGAATTTTGATAAGAAGAACTATGAGAGTGCAAAACAATGGTACAAGGATGCCAATTCTCCAGCTTCTGACCCTACATGGCTGGTGGCTAATTCTTCCTCAAAGCCTGAAGGACAAGAGGCTTATGAGCAGATGGTGAAAGATTCTAAAACATATAGCAACCAGTTAAGCAAAACGTTGAAAGGCGGAATTGGTGCTTTATCTGATGCTGCATTTACTTCTTTTTATACCAAACAAGAGGCTCCTGTGAAACCGACTATGCCTACAGCTTCTTTTACAGAAATGGTAATATCGGGTAAAATCGAAGATACTGATCATGTTGATATTACTAATTTCTACACACCAGGTTCTTATAAGTACACTGCTAATGCGACCAACCCATTGAAAATTCCAATATATTCTCAGCCAGTTGGTCTATTTGCTTTGTTAGAAACACCTGAAATATCATTCCATGAAAACACCTATGTTAGTGGTACGTCAGGTAATTTTTTTAGCTATTATGAAACCAGAAATTATATTAAATTGAAGTCCCCACTTAAATATAAGTTTAACCACGCTTTGGACTTTGACTTTGACAAGAATGAACTACACGGCATGTATCAATTCACTTACGAAGTTCCCAAGAACTTTATTGAATTTAAGGATTATGGTATCTACGGGTCACACAATTTGAAACTGCTAAAAACTGCCAAAGACCCAAATACAAATAAAATATATGCTACTTTTACATCTGATTGGATTCCATTTGAAATGCTTGGGGCATATCTGGTAGGAGGTACCTGGAAACATCAAAGTAATAGTCAGGGTACTGTCTCTAACAGCATTGCAAATGGAGGCAGAATATTAAAATCGGTCACATTTAAAATTATGGCGGACATGTACTTCCAGTCCAAAGGGTTTGGTAATACAGATAAAAACGAGACACAAATATTTACTTATTCACTTTTTGACTCTGAGGAGTCAGTAGATTTTATTGATGAAAAAGGGGAGTATATTTCTAACGCTGATTTGGGAAACTTCATGAAATATCGTGTTGGTGAATTGGAATTGTCAGGCCAAATAAACTCATATATTACCACAAATAGTGATTACATACCTGAGGTAGTGGGAAATGTTATTTATGTCAGAGCACAGAGTGTTAAAATTGTAGGTAATATTTCTGTTGAACCAGGATATACAGCTGTCATAGAAGCATACGATAACATTGAGATTGTTGAACCTGCTCAAGTTTTAGCGAGTATAAGCCTTTCATTAAAAAAAGATTTTTACAACTTTCCCTCATTTAATGAAGTTAGTAAGACCGACCTTGCAACTTTTTGTGCCAATTCAAATAAATACCAGTCTAACCAAATAAAAGCTAAGAGACAGATAGTTAATGATGAAGAAAACGAACAATTGACAGAATATCAGTTTACTATTTACCCTAATCCGGGATCAGATTTATTAAATGTGGAGTCTGAAATTGAAACCGGTACGGTAGATATCCTAGATATAGGTGGCAAGGTCATCTCTACTTTTGAATTAACTAGGTTTAAAGCTCAACATGACGTCTCAGGTATCAGTGCGGGTTTATACTTTGTGAGACTTAAAACACCACAAGGGTATAAACATTTGAGATTTGTGAAACAGTAAAAAGTATAGCAAATGCACGTTGGGTGGCTCGCAAGCCAAGCCACAACCCTGCCACCCAAAGAGCATTTGAAACTACAAGATGATAACCTGCATATTACACTGTGTATAACGTAATGCCGCTTTTATACACGCTATAAGGACGGCACTTACGCATACACTCACGTTAGCGGTTATTCAAGAATGATATCAGAAGCTAGGCAAGAGCATCGGTTTCTGGGACCAATTTTGGATCGCAAAACGTAAAAACGGGTTTGAATTGAACCAAAAGAATAAAAAATGACGTTTTGCTGATAAATTTGAAGAATGCTGCTCAGACGGTTTGAACTTGGTGAAGCATACAGCTCCTAGACTTGGTCTAAAAAGAGTTCAGTTTTAGTGTTATGGATAGGATATTTGGTTCTATCCTTTGTTTATTCGGAGAGAAATCTCTACAAATTTTAAAAATTATGAAAAAGTACATTTTTATTTTAATGGCTGTGGTTCTAGCAGTTACGGCATGTAATGAGCAAGAACAAACTAAACTTTCACCTACCCCAGAAACTAGCCAAGTTGAAACAATAAGCTCAGCACCAGAACCTGATGAAGGAGGCCCCAAAAGGCTTAGGTGTACCTGGACTGATTGGGGAAGGGCAAAAAAAGGTTGTGACGGCGGTGGTTTATGCAACTGGGACTGTGAATGGGAAGATGTTCCTGTTGATAATCCTGCATCAACAATTTTTAATGATTTTGCAAAACGAACCTCAACGGGCGATTATTATTTAGAGATACCAATTAGCAGTAGTATGCCTGCAGAGAACAACTATCAAACATTTCCTGTAGATGAAGATATTTACTATACATCTTCTACTGGAGACATTTGGTTGATGGAGGCGGGAGAATATCCAATTGACCTTACTATTGGTAATCAAGGGGGATATAATGTTCCACTCATAAAGTATAATTAAAGACAAATCCAAAAATGGAGAGATTCCAATATCTCTCCATTTCCTATTAAATAGTAAATACCAAATTCATGAAACTAGCTAATTTGTTCATTCTATTTTTTTCTATTTCTACATCCTCATGCTTTATTAGTATTCAAAAAGAAATCCCTGGTTTTCGAAGCGGTTACTTAAGTTTATCAGATGAAGAGAAAAATAAAATTAATTTTACTTCACAGTCAAAACCACATACCCTAAATGCGATAACGGGCTCAGAATTATTCCAATTACTATCAGTTTACGACAGTACTATGGTCTATATATGGTCACCCTCTTGTTCTTCAGACGTATGTGTCCCACTATTTGTATTTAATCAATACTGTAGCTCTAAAAATCTCGAACCAATAGTTGTTGTCGAATATGTTGATTTAGACAAAACACTTCCACAATTAGATGATACTAGTACTTATTATATTATTAATTTCTTGGCATACAAAAGCGATTTAGTGAACAGATATAAAAATAAATTCAAATCAGATATGATAAATGATCCTAGCATAAGTATTTCGCAGACTAAAGGTCATCGTTATTTTAAATTTGTTCGTAATAAATTCGTTAAAAGTCAGATTGATTTTAATGCACTAATTGAATAACAAACCGCTAACACAAAATAAAACGCAATGCCGCCGCAAGCCTGCCCACAGGCTATGCGGCACATGCGTTTATTCGAGCCGTTATATGCAAGTAAGAAAGAAGAAAATAACCAGATTTAGAGAGTGTTGCACACACTCTAAATCTCAGCTTCTTTCATTTGCTTGGGGAGCTATCCACGTGGGTAGCATTAACGGTTTGGCTTAAATAGCGTAAAAAAAATAAATATTATGAAAAAAAACATCAAAAAAATCAGCGTAATGATGCTCCTTCTAGGAAGCAGCATCGCATCACAAGCACAAACTTGGGACTTGGGCGGTAATTCTAGCACTAACAGCTCTGAAGATTTAGGAACTTCATCTCCTACAAGTCTAAATTTCGTAACTGATGGTCAATTTAGAATGAGTCTTACTCAGCAGGGTTGGCTTGGCCTAGGCACACAACAGCCAGCAGCTTGGCAAGAAATCAACTACTGCCCTCCTCCTGGACAAAGTGAAAGTGGGCTAATAGTAACCCTCAATAAGTGCAATAGCAACTATGTACTGATGGACTATAATAAGCCTGATATAATAGGACAAGGTGTGATAAACCCGAACTGGCCAGGTCCATCCGAGAGTGTATTTAGAGCTCCTCTCAGTTTTTTGACAGGGAACATTTCAAATGTCTCCGCTCCTCTTTTTAATAACAAAAGCCCCTTATTTTGGGTTCGTCAAGAAAAACCAAATGGTGTGAGCCTGAACAACTCAGGTCAAACTGAGTATGAAACTAATTTCATCGTAATGCCAGATGGCAGCTGTGGTATAAATATCGCAGAACCTAGAGCATCACTTGATGTTAGAGGGAGTAACGCATATAACTATCCTGCGGCTATCATTGGTGCTAGAGCTTTTGGCTATCAGCCACAAAATAGCCAAGGATTAACGCAGTTCCATACGCAGCAAGTACAATTTATTCCGAAACTAAAGGCAAACGGGTACAACCAAATATCGCAACTCGGAGACCAAGGAATGTTTTTCACAGATGGAAAAGGTGTAACCGCTACGAATGAAAAAGATGGTTCAAACTTAAATGGTTCTTTCGTGCTTGCTCCATGGGCGGCACAAGGCAACCCAGCCATAGGAGGTATGCGTATGGATAAAAACGGAAACACAGAATTTCACGGAACACTGCGTGCTACCAAAGTAAACGTAGATGCAAAATGGTGGAGTGACTTTGTATTTGCTGACGATTATAAACTACCGAGCCTAGCAGAGGTAGAAGCTTTTATAGCTACTAATAAGCACTTGCCCAATGTGCCAAGTGAAGCAGAAGTACTAGAGAATGGTATAGATATAACCAATATGCAAGCCATCCAGCAACAAAAAATAGAAGAGCTAACTTTGTACACGATAGACCAAGAAAAGAGAATAGCTGCCCAGCAGAAAAAATTGGAGGAGTTGGAAGCTTTGGTTGGTCAACTTCTAAGACGATAATATTATGAGATTTTTAAAAACCTTTTTTGGTCTTTCCATTTTGGTTAGCCTTTTTTTTACGCAATCCTGCAAAGACGACTGCCCACCGTGCGATGACCCTACTAACCCTGAATGTGGAAACTATGATCCTTGTTTTGGTAAAAACAGGGTATCCGCAGATTTTTATATGTATGAAAATCACGGTGGTTTAAACCCTGATAAGGGGTGGGACTATTATGATACAGATACCTTATTGGGACAATCTGTACTTTTAGTAGCTAAAGAGGAGTTTGAGCCCTATTGGTCGGAGGTTAATTATACGTGGATAATTGGTGCGGAGACTATTTCTGGCACAGATAAAAAATCCATCACTCGAAACAGTTTTCCTACCAATGAACGTATCCAAGTAACACTCATAGTAAATAAAAAACCACACCTAGATTGCTATCCTGATGATGATGGTATAGATACGGTTACCAGATATATGGTATTCCCTTATGGTACTGATTTAGTTCCTAAGTGGCAAGGTGAATATATTGGCCACACCACAGATAAACCGAACGAAACTTTGCAACTAGGACTATACAGGAGAGATACTACAAGTGGTTCCTCGTCTCGATACCCGAGATTGAGCGGCCTCCCAAATGTAAACTGTCAATGGCAAACATTAGATCTCTCCACATTTGGTTATGAGCAATTACATATCAGGGCAAATGGTAATTTTTCTTGCCAGAGTGTTGAGGGACTATTCCGGGTATTCGATAATGATAGTATTCACGCAGTTTATACCCAGATGAAAGTGCCTGATGGAGATTATAACGATAGAGAAGAAAAAGTATTTATAGGTAAACGAATAAATTAAAATGAATAATGAACAGAACAATAAAAATAACAATGATCTTGTGCTTTTTAGCCCAATGGGCTTATGGCCAAGACTGTATAAATGAGAATAGCAACACCCCTTGTTGTAATGGAATCATCAGAACAGACCCAAGACTACAGCATAAGTCAAACACCGAACGACCTACTTTTGCCAATAATTTTGACTGGCGAACGTATGGTGATTTTAATGTGTACCACCCTGACGGCGGATATGACTTTGGGCAAGGTGTGCCATACCAAGTGGGCAATCCATTCTTCAAAAACCTAAGTTATCTCAAACACATCAATAACTTTCCTGCTGTACCCACTAGTCAAGCTGGGGATGGAGTATTGGATTTTCATCCAGAAGATGGTTGGGAACTGCTGCACCGTAATATGGGGTACGAGTTAGACGAGTCCACCTTAACTCCATTAAACCTAAACAACAGACCTGGTCCCTATTTAATTTTGTACAATAGATATACAGGAGTACTTAGAGTACTAGCTAACTTGGACCAAATAGGAGCTCATCAAACCATAGAAACCCGTATAGATTTAGTGGAAGGTTTATCAGAAATAGACAATGACACTCTAAAACATACTGCACTATTTGGCCACTATGGCAATACCACCCAGACCCTAGACCAAAAAAGTGCAACCACTGTGGCAAGGGGCACCAACTATCCTGAACTTAAGGGCTGGTGGGTAGCCGATTTTACAATGGCCTATGATCCGTGTATCTGTAACAATCAGTCAAAATTAACTATAAACTTTAGGGCAATTAATTCTGCTTCTGTTCAGATGAACGGTAGGTTAGTAGCAACGAGTGTCGCACTAGACGGTAGTGGAACAAGCCCCCTAATAAACGGAGAAGACTTTTTACTGGCTGTAAAAAAAGATGGTTTTGATGTAGAAGGAGGTATGCAGACCTACCACAACATTGACAAGCTAGTGAATAAATATACAGCTCCACCAGGGCTAACAGATGCTCAGAAGTTTCTGTTGAAGGCATTTGGTCAAGTATTAAAAACAACTACTGGCGGTTTTGTAGATCCCATTATCGACAAAAAAATAAGTGCGGCAGCAAGTAGTGTTTGGGATACGGCAACCATAAAAAAACTAAGTGGAGCCGATCAGTTCAAACTCAAAGCTGGTGTAGGCGGTATGATTACGGATTTCCTCACCAGTCAAGTAAAACCAGACGAGTTTAAAGTACCTAATGTCTCGTTCATAGAAGGGGAGTTAAGTCTAACTGGTCAAGTTACGACGCAAACTACTATCGAATCAGCAGAAATTGTACTTCGTACACCAGGTAGCTACAAGAGCAATAATGATACTGTACCTTGGCAGCAATACCCTGCGTATAATGAGTCTTTGGGTGTAGTTTCTATTTTGGAAAAACCCAAAGTGTCTCAGTACTTTAGTTTAGAAGCAACGGGCTCATTTAATGGCCCTCCTTTTGTTAATGACTTCTTAATACAATACCGACTTGATTCTATAAAAATGAAGTACAACCCTGCTGCGGAGATTGATTTTGACCGCTCTACTATTTATGCAGCCTATGTAATGGATATTGCTAGTGGAGCTCCAAAAATTGGTGATTTTTATAAAAATATGGGTTTTCAACCATCTTCTGGTTTTAGGCAATACATTACTGATTACTTTCCTCTGGGGTGTATGACTGAAGTAGCAGCGACCATTCATAGACGTGATTCGCTTACCGTAGATGTAGGTCCTCACGTGCCAATTTCTGTTGGTACACCAAAACTTCGCCTTCTGATTGACTATTATTCTAAACCAAACAGATACGGAAAAGTAAATCATACAATGCAAATACTCACGGTAGATTTGGATATAGACTTCAAGGATTATCCTAACAATGACCCAAATGACGTTGCTTCTGATGATGAAAGAATACTACCCTCATTTACACAGTATCCAGACATTGTAGAAATTGGGGATACGGTTTTTACACAGTCTGACACAATACGTGCTTGGACACAGATATTTGTGCAAGGCAATGTAACTACTGCCAATGGTGCAGAAGTAGTTTTTATAGCTCCAGATATTGATATATCATACATCTCATCGTTTGACCCTGGTCTAGAATTTATAGCACAATCACTTTTACCTTGCCAGAACTCAAGTAAATTGACCGAGGTTTCAATAGAAGAATTGAAAACCTTTTGCAATGGCAATAAGTATATTGCAAATAGATCATTACATAAACGAGAACCTTTTGTCGAAAACAAAAAAAATGATAAACTACCTTCATTATCTGCCAAGGTTTACCCTAATCCTTCAAAAGGAGAATTTAACATAAACGTGGAAGATGAGTTAAATGGAATTATTAATATCGAAATTACTGACTTTACGGGCAAAATAATTGACAGTATGAGAACACCAGAATACAGTTTCACCATTAACCTATCAAACCACGAACAAGGAATCTACTTTATCAGAGTTTATAACAATAAAAATACCAGTACTTCAAAACTTGTATTAGTAAAATAAAATCTGCAAATGCACATTGGGTGGCTCGCAAGCCAAGCTACAAGCCTGCCATCCAAAGAGCATTTGAAACCACAAGATGATACCCTGCATATTACATTGTGTATATCCCATAGCCACACAAGCCACCGCACAGGCTAAGCTACGGCACATACACTCACGTTATAAAAGCATATGAAAATAAGTAAAAAAGAAGAAACGCCAAAGCCGATACCTAAAGCAGAGCCTAAACCAACGAAATCCGAAAAAGATAATAGACCTATCAAAACTTTAGATACATTTAGAGATTTGAAAGGCAAAAAAGAGACCAGATAAAACCGTAGATGCTATTAGGAAATTAAGAAAACATTTAAACGCTGTTTTAT
>Ga0222644_1000531_pt1 | contig 10907 bp, 16 predicted proteins | sample AntAcemetagen291_FD_179800 | JGI IMG/M metagenome (GOLD analysis project Ga0222644, IMG submission 179800) | Saline water microbial communities from Ace Lake, Antarctica - #291 | ecosystem: Environmental > Aquatic > Non-marine Saline and Alkaline > Saline | place: Antarctica: Ace Lake...
TTGTTACACCATATTTAGACGTACCGTTAACATCAGGGTTGGTGTTTAAGAAGTAAATATCAGACCAGAAGCTACCTGCAACACAGGTCATACCACGAGGGTCATTACATGCAGGTCGATAGTTCAAGTCCCAAAATGAGTACTCATTAATCTGTGGCGTTGTATTACCACCAGCCTGTGCTGTTGCATTGCTACCAGGTGCGTAATGGAAGCCACCAATCTTACGTGCATTTGCTATAGGAGGTGTCACGAAGCTTGTAGTTGCTTGTAGTGCACCGTCTGGTTTTAGCCATACCGCATAGTCAGTACCAGTTGTTGCAGTTGGCATTGTGATTGAAGTGCCGTTTGCAATAGTCAGAATTGTGCCACCTACTTCCGCATAGAACTCTTGACCTATTTCTGCTGTGAAGTTACCAGTTTTGGTAAACAGCACTGCTGATGAGTTTGTTTTCCTAAACATCTTAGACACTAAGGGGGTATTAAAAGCACTATCTAGCTTACTCCCTGTAACTGAGCCATCTGGTATATCGCTAGCATCAATAGGTGCTGGAGTAGGTGTTCTTCCATTATAAGGCATTAGTTAATCTCCATCAAAGACATAGTAGCATCTATAGCACCTACAACTGATCCTGACACTTTAATCGCATCAGTAGCTTCCATAACATACTTGTTACCTGCCATGAGCTCTATAGAGGACCCACCAGGGATTGGAATATCCTTAGCTATATGTGAGGTACCCCCAGCAGTAACTAACTGCACAGTGGCTGTAATGGACCCACCTGAAATATTAGATAGTGTTAATCCAATAACAACTGTAGTGGTAACTGCAGGTACTGTGTATACTGTACCTAATGCTGTACCAATGTTAGGTAGTACTGCTCTTTTAAATGTATTCGCCATTATTTATTTCCTTTGTTAAATCTATCCCAATGCGATTGACATTGCAACTGCATCGCCTAAAGCTTCTGCATTAAGTGTTAATCTAGCTGCATCAGCATCTAGGTCGTCTAGTAGTGTTTTTGTATACGGGCTAATTGTAGTACCTGCTGGAAGAACTAATGTCTTAATATCTAGGTCAACCTCGCTAGCCATTAACGCCCCTGCAGAAGTTACATTAACTGTATCTGTTACATCAGCTAGTGCCTCAATACCGTCTAGTTTAGCTTTATCTGCACCTGTCTGTACACCAGCAACTGTACTAGTAGCAGCAGGCAGTAAAGCATCTGTACCATCTGAACTAGTAACAGTCAATGTAGTAGCTGCGGTCACAGTAGCTAAGTCTGTAGTAACGTTAGTTACCTTAGCGGTGTTAGCTACAACACTAGTATTAGCGGATACCCTAGCTTCTGTGTAGTACAGCCTAGTCGCATTCTCTGTAACATTGGAGGTATCAAGAACAACTACTCCTGTCTTACCTGCAACACTATCTACTGCACCTGAGGTAATGTAAACATAAACTGTACCAGACCATCTATATGTTTTATTAGTGTCAATAGCTATATAAATTTTACCAGTTTCACCTGTAGCAGGAAATCCTGCTAAGTTGGTAAATTCTAGAACGTCATCCACATAAGCGGGTAACTGGCTAGTAGGGATTAGTGCTCCTGCATCTAGGGTTGCAACGCCATTAGCTACACCTCTCTCTGTATTCTGTATTGCATTAGCAACTAGTACTACTTCACTGTCTGTGTAAGTATTAGTGTCTAAGTTACCTTCATATAATGTCTTTATCTCGGCTGCGGTTTGGTCTGCTGTAGCTAGTGCTTCTATGCCATCTAGCTTAGTCTTATCTGCTGGAATCATTAGACCAGCATCTAGTCCTACAGCAGGAATTGTAGCATCTGCACCATCACTACTAGTTACTGTACCATCACTCACTGTAGCTACATAAGCTAAGTCGGTAGTTTCACTTTCTAGTGTACCTACTCTGCTTTCTACCGTATCTAGGTTTACAGGTTGTGTGATAGTAATGTAACCAATCTTAGTCTGCTCTGCATCTGTATAAGTATTGGTATCTAGGTTACTCTCATATGTGGACTTAATAGCTCCTGCTGTATTAGCGTTAAGGTAAGTGTCCTCATCCATGATAACTTCGAACGCTATCGGACCTTCACTAACAACTATGTAATGAGCCCACTTAGTATCACCATTATCTGTGACATAAACCTTATCACCTATATTGATGTCTATCAGTGCATCTCTTTCTGCTATGTCCGCTACAGTGAAGTTTGAACCCAAAGCTAATGCAGCTACTTGTATAGCTGAATCTCTTTCTGACTCTACCTGAGCTAGTGATTTACCACCTAATCTCTCCGAGTCGTCTACAATACCACTGTCATCGGTATCAAAGGTCTTCCTGTACATTACACCTAGTGCTTCACCACCTGCTACAGTAAACCCATTACGGACTACATAGTAACCTAGGTTAATTGTCTCATTAGCATCACCATAGAACGTATAGGTATCTAGTTCACCGTAGGTACCAAAGTCACCTTCCATATCAGTAGTACTTGTACCTTTCAGGTGGTGAACACTAACACCTGCATCACCTACGATACCTTGCTGTCCTTGAATACCTTGTGGGCCTGTCAAGCTAGGTGTAGTGTAATTAGTTCCGTCACTAAACTGGAAAGTAAATACCCCATTACCTTCACTAATAACTTGGTTAACTGTTAAGTCATTACCAGTATCCCCCTTAGTTCCTGTAGCACCTGCTGGTCCAACAGCACCAGTATTTCCCTTAATGCCTTGGATACCTTGTACACCTTGTGGTCCAGTAGCTCCACGTAAGCCTTGAGCACCTTTAGCACCAGTTGCCCCAACAGAGCCATCTACACCAGAGTCACCCTTGTCACCCTTAACAGTGGGAACAGTAAGTACCTTAGTTGTGGAATTCCATCCAGCACTAGTCCCACTAACTACGGTGATACCAGTAAAGTCAGTAGCTTGTTCTAGTGCAGCAATAAGTGCTGGCAAATCTTCTTGCGATACTGCCATAACAGCAGCTATATTATCAGCCACTAGTTTTACATTGTCATATTTACTACCTATCTCTCTAGATACTGCTACACTTACACTATTTAAACTACTGCTACGTCTTGCCATTAGACAAACCCTCTATCTTTAAACCTTAATGTCATATCTAATCCATCATGAGCGATTACAACTCCTAGCTGTTCTGCCTTCAAACAACTTCTTTCAAATCTTTGGTAATGTGTATTATTTTCTGATTGGATATTTCCGTCAATAGAACCATGCCCCCTATAACCAATGTAGTGAAGCAGTGCCTCTACTAGAGAATCTGGAATAGGAAGTTCTTCTTCTAAGTCCATTACTGTAAGGTAAGTTGGTTTAACCGAATATATAATACTGATATATGCACCATTAGTTGTTACAGGTATTTGTATCTGGTTATAACTAACAGTGTTTATACTGAATGGGTCGTTTTCCATGTTAACTGGAATAGGAACAATTAGATCATCAACACCCTCTGGAACTTCATCGTAAGCTGCAATAATATTCATAAAATCAACTGGCATAGTATAAATAGTAACACCTTCCTGTAGTGCAATCATATACTCTTCAGTTCTGAGTTTGAATCTTTTATAAAGCTCAATCAACCCCAAGTTAACAAACCCTATCACGTCAGCACTGTCATCTTTTACAGACAGCTGTTTCAGCTCACCACTTTTTGCTAAATCTATTACATCTTGAAGTTTCATAATTAGTCCTTAATATTACCGCTATTATACCACGTTTTTACTCAAAATATAGTACTACTTCCAGCGTATTCGTCTTCATCATCGTCAATAACTGCAGTCCATACCAGTCCCGATGAATCACTAATAGAGGTCTCCATAGCTTGGCTCTCACTAGGCAACATGACATCTAATGAGCCTATCATACTAATACAATCTAGAGCATCGTCATGCTTACTTCCGATACCTTCATAAGTAATATAATCCAACTCATTCTTAATCTCTTTCCAGTCTGGTGTATCCTTTAACTCTTCTGGAAAATAAATCTTATGTTGTTGAAACAGTGGATGAACACGCATAAATTGCTCATGCTTAGCCCCAGTAGCCTGTCGTCTACTAATACCTTCTTTGCCGTATGGACTACCTATCTGTCTAGCAAGTTGAAAGAATATATTATTTTCTATCATCAACTTCTTCAAACTAAACAAGTTTAGTTGTTGTTGACCATCTATTTCAACACCTACGTTTACACTCCTACCGTACTTAGCTCCCCATTCCCGTACCATATGAAACACAGGGTTATACTGGTCTGATATAGTCATCTTTTTAACTACTGCATCTAGCATAAACCAGTCACCTTGACTATTTACTGCCCAGCTCATAGTACAACTGAAGTCACCTTTCAAGTTGTTACTAGCAGTATAGTCCGTAGTAATATATATATTGTAGGCAGATAAGTTTTTGATTAGTGACTTTCTGCTGTAAAACTGTATCTGGTCTTCCTTGATAAGTTTATCTTCCTCAGAACTAATCCTTAACATCAATTCTTGGTTAAACTCCCTTAGAGTTTCACCGTAGTAAGCATCTTCATATCGTTCCATTACATCTTCAAACGATTTCATTTCTTCCCAACTACCTCTGTAGTCTTCCTTCTTCATATCTAAACTAATCTTCTCACAAATAGGAATACATATAGGTGTCCATACACCACTCTCTAATGCAGCATATACAGGGTCTTTCTTATTAAACGGAGTATTGACAATTATAATTTTGCCTTTCTTGCCAGTAGCATTCTCCGCATCGGAGTAAATCATACTCCTAAGTTTAGCCATAATAATAGGGCTGTTAGCATCAGCTTCATTCTTAATGATATCATCGAAAGTGAATATCTGAGGTCTTTCAGTCTTGTATCTGATACCACGTACTGAACCGCCAGCAGCACCCTTAACTTTAAACATGAATGAGCGTTTTTTAGATGGCCCATCACCTTTTCTAACAAACTCACACTCTTCATCCGTAAACCTCATCTTCTCAAAGTATTCTTTACAAAACTTACTGTCCTCACATATGTCCCTAATAGTATTGGCTTGTACCTTAGCACCAGATTGTTGCGAGTCACCAAAACTAACCCAGAACATAACATCACCAAAGTTAGGCATACGTCCAGTAATAGCGATGTATATCGGCATAAATGCCGTAATAAGAGTAGACTTAGCTGTAAATCGGGCTGCAATAATAGCTATCTTCCTAGGGTTAAGCCTAATCCTATTTCTAATCTCTTCAGTATACGGGTAGTTCTCTCTCTTAATGTTTCCAAACACTAAGTCTACTAAGAAATAATGAGTAAGTGAATTGCCTACCTCTGGGTCTTCTCCCATAACTACTCTAATAACGTTGAAAAACTTAAGTGCATCTTCACTAGGTGTATAACCATTAAATGTCAAGTCAATAGTATCGAGTGCTTCATCTACAAGAAAACCATACTTCTCATTAGGTCTTTCCTTAGCAATAACGGGAGCAATCTCGTCACCTTTAACTACTGCCTCTTCATACTCTTTCCAGTTTCTATAGGAAACACTATCATCACCAGTAATTGATTCATCTACTTCCTTTCTCATTCAAGTTCACCTTCAATTACTTCTGTCGTAATTCCTAATTTTTGTACAGAGCCTATACTAACACCGCTCTCTAGTAACGCCTTCTGATTACTAGCAAGTTCAGACAACTGCTTATGTAGCATATCCTGCATGCTATTCTCTTTAACACCAACATCAAGCTCAATCTTCATATTGTCTGCTCCTTTAGTAGCTATAAGTAGCTCTTTAGCAGCACTAATCCTATCCTTATCATATTTAGCTGACATCATCATATCTGCTAGAACACCTACAGCTTGCATCCTTGCACCACCAAACAACAACTCTAACGGAGCTTGGCTAACTGTCAATATATCTACTACTACTTTACTTCTTCTATACCTACTGGCAGCACTTGTAAGCTCTTTATACTTAGTTGAATGCGTAGGTTGATTAGCTCGCTCTTTAACAAACTCTCTATCATTAAACACACGCTTATACGCTTCAGTATAATTATCCTCTAAGCTAATCATAAAAGCACAGAACTTCAATGCATTCACGTACTCTAGTACACTAGCCTTATTCCTTTGCAGTACAGCTTCATATGTTATAGCATCCTTAAGCAAGCTAGTAGCCTGAAACTCTGGGTCATTAGTAGATTCATTAATAACATCTACCACCTCTTGGGTAATAGAATTCTTTCTTGAGGGGAATGCCTCTTGTAGGTCAGCTAATGTTGTATGGTCTTTATTTACTAGTGTCATTTACTTTTCTCTGTACGTTTATGTTTTAACTTATTATACATACTACGTACTACTTGTCAAATTTGTATTGAGTAATAGATATACTACGTTTAGGTTCGCACAGCTCGTAGTTTTTAAATTCTAGTCTAGCCATTTTGTTGCTTCTGTATAATCAAGCATACACCCCATCTTAAATACCATAAGCTCTCTATACTTTCTATATAGCTCTTTAATCATTATTCTCTTTTCTTTTTATCTTACTAATTATATGTAATCTCTCAAGCATCTTACCACTAATAAATTCCTTACTCACCATCCAATCAGGCTGGTCTATATCATACTCTAGTATAATAAGTTTCTCTCTAAGTTCTTCAACTTCTTTATTATCTCTATCTAATTCTGTACTACGTACTGACAGCTTCATCTAGTAACCTCTCATACGCCTCAACAACTAAGTCCAGACTTACATCAAACACCTCTGTACTGCCACTAAATCTGTGTAGAGTCTTATACCGATACTCCTCCAGCTCTTTATGTAACTTAGTTTCATTACCGTACACATTATCTACAGTCCTATACCGTTTAACATAAAGCTCTGGAAATATTCTATACTTCTTCCATATACTTACAAGTATCTCACAAACTCTATCTTCAATCTTATCCCTGCAAGTAACACCGACTTTTACTAGCTCTTTACCTTCTATAGATATACGAAGCACATACAATATACCTTTTTTAGTAATTGCTTCCTTATCTACAGCAAGGTTCATCTAATAGTCATCTTCATCATAACTATTTCCTGGCAACAAATCAGCCAAGTCTGACGGGTCAACCGTATGGTACTCATCATATACATCGTCAATACCTTCGTCAGTATCATATTCAAAATCATCGTAATTCATTATTCTTTCCTTATATTAGAATTACTCCGAGTATACATAATAATACCTAACTAATCAACTACAGTTTTAAATTTATAGTTAGCCAATTCTATTAAATCATATATCATCTGTATATCATTAACATCCTCTAGCTTATACATTTCCTTCCTTTCATAGAACCAAGCCTTACCAGCTTCAGCCTTAATCAATCCATCAGGGTTAAACATCGGCCTCTCACTACTATCCTCAATAACATCCTTCTCTGCCTCAACCTTAGCAAACTTACATAGCATCTCCAAGCTCTTAGAAGCGTACTTCATACCACTCATCTTCACAGCCTTGTCATTCATCAATGCGGCTAGTATATCCTCCCTACCTAACCCTCTTATAGTAGATGCATAACTAACCAACCTCTTATCTACCTTCATAGCCTGAGCTGCAGTAACCGCCTTCCACTTATGCTCATTAACCAACTTCAATGCCTGAATAGCCTTCTGAGGACTAGTAAAATCCCTACCACTAGTCGTATTCTTATTACACATCATAATCAATTCTGTATCAGACAACTTCGTATTAACATCTACGCACCGTACCATAACCCCCAATTCTTTAGCAATCTTAATCCTATGCCTTCCATCTATACAACTACCCTTATACATAAGTATCGGGTCTTCCTGTCCTAACAACAATATACTAGCTTTAGTCGCTTCGTACTCCTTACTACTATGTTCTGGATTGAACATAACATACTTCTCCATAAACACTACATCTTCTGGCTGTTTACTATAAACATCACTTACGTACTTTTGCATATCTAATCCCTGTTTTCATATGGAACAATTATAAACGTTCCTTGTGAGATGTCAATTTTGTTCCATACAAGGAACGTTTTTCCTAAATTCTGTAGATTTTGTTCCTTATAAGGAACGTTTTAACATTATTTATATAATACTAAGAACGGGATTAATCCAGCTTTGAGAATCATTCTCATTTGGCTATTACGGGGAAATTTAAAATTTTTTGTGTAAGGTCAGTTATACCCTCTTCTTTCTTTAAAGCAGTGACACCCCCCCCCTCAACATCCTGCCTGTCCTTAACTTACGTAGGGGCATTACTAGCAGTGTCGTCGGTGTTGTGGAGTGGTAGTGCACCCGTACTACTGTAATTGACATAGAGGAGAACAACATGTCAGAGTACAAGTTAAGACTGGTAACACTAGTCAACAACCAGGGGGAGTCATCCCCTTTCCGTGTCTATCTAAAGGGAGAAATCCCTGAAGGCACAACCGTACGAGTAGCAGACGTCACGTCTGTTAATCCCAACACGGGAGCGGAAAGAGAGGAAACCCGTGTAAGTCACGGCGACTCTCTCGTGGTATCACACGACAGAGTGTGGTTCTCAAATCTTTCAAAAGGGTTTATTAACCCTGAAGGATTCGGGTTCGTACAACTGTTTGAGGACGTTTACCCATCCAAAGACGAGGTACTAGCCTCTCTTTAAGCTAGTACCAAGACTGAAAGCTAACAGGTCTATAAATATAGTTAGCAAATTAAGGAGAATAAAATGTCTACAATTAAAAAGGTTGGACTGTTCGGAGCAGTATCCAACAGTGTAAAAGCTACAGCTTCATCCATAGAGGTCATTGCGGCCACTATCAATGAAGCTGCGTCTATGGGCCTGATGAAGGTCCAATCTGAAAGCATGGAGTCAGCCATCGAGGCTGGACTCATGGAAGCAAACCTAGCTGTCAAAGAGAAGCTAGAAGCCTACCGTACATTAAAAGAACAGTCGCTGGAAGCAGCAAGACTGTCTTACAAGTAACCAACCGACCTGCATGTCGTTAAACTGCAATCAATTAACCAAATAAAAGGATTCAAAAATGAATCACACAATAGAATCAAATTACACTTACTCACTCTTTGAAGAGGACCAGTCGCAAGATTGGTACCTTGAAGAAGAGTACCATGAAGACGAACTCGAGCAAGAGCAAGAGCTTGACTTCAGTTAGTAATACTAGCCAGCTCTTCGGAGTTGGTTAATTTTTTTTTTCAAGCAACACTAAAAGCAACACCAAAAGCAACACATTAGGATAAGGTTCCAAAGGACAAGGGTATTACTTCACGGTGCCTGTCCTTTCTGCTTGCTTGTTAGGTTAGTCTTGTTTCTGTCTGTGTTGTGGTGTGGTGCTACTCTGATAGATAAGGTGCTAACCTTACTATAGAGTGGACTACCAGATAAGGCCGTAGGATAAGGTTAATAGTTGTTGGTAATTGCAAAATATTGATAGATTATTTCTTATACGAGGGATAACTAGCAGACTATTTGCAGGGGTTAGAACTTCTCCAAAATAATCCTTCCAACATAACCTGCCAATTTTAAATACACAAACATACAAAGGAAAATAAATGAAAACATACTTACCTCTATTAGTTATAGGATTAATACTCTTAAGCCTTAACATCATAATGTACCTATTATTAACAGGACTAACTCCAAGAGACCTGTTTCAAGCTGTGTTCTACCAGAGCACTACCTTGCTTATTGCTTATGGCACACTCAAGTTTAGAGACTATCTAAACGAGCTTGAAGACTAAGTAGCTAAATTGAAGTGCATTCCTAGAGTGTACTTTGACCTGTCTATTTAGCAGGATATTTATTAAGTAAAAGGAGATACAATGATAGAGTTTTTAGTGTTAATTATAGGCGTTGTAATTTTGTGGAAGTTTTCAGCTTCTCTAAATTCATCAGCTATTGCGATGGAGGAGGCCACTAAAGGATGGTCAGAAAGTATTATCAAAGATACTGTAGTAGAACGACAAGAATTATCGATTGATTTCGATAAAGATGTAGAACTACTCAAAGAAGATAATCCAGGGTGGGATGGCAATATAATTTCGTCTGACGACATACTGAAAAAGTTCAAAGTAAAATAATAAATAAACTGGTCAGCTAGTACCTTAACTAGCATTTAATCAATATAAAGGATAACCTATGACACTTACAGAATTAAAAGAACAAGTAGCAGAACATATTAAGAAGTCTCAAGAGGAAGCATCAAACAAATCTGAAGAGATGCAACTGGTAGCACAATTGAACTTACTTAAGTCAGATAGCTACAAAGAATCTTTGGCGAAACAGTACTCTATTGAGTCTACTGTAGACCGACTAAAGAGTTTAATCACCCAGTGCGAAACGGTGGTTAATACCATCCCAGTGTACGATTCTGTTAAAAAGCAAGACAAGAAGTATAACGGTCGTCCATTATACGGATATGGCATTGTAATGACTAACTTGTATAAGCTGATATCTGGGGTAATGTACTCCACTACGCAGCATAAAGAGTTAATGCTGTCGATAACTGGACTATCCGAGCCAGTGGTAGAATCACTGGTAAAAGCGTTTGGCTCACCAGCCTATTATAGTATTCGTAATAGTAAAATGGTAGAAGCAATTCCATTTGATTCAGCCACTATTAACGCTTTACTACCTATCGTAGCTATTAATTTGGGGATTGATATTGATGTTAATGATGTAAATCCATCCATTATGACGCATAACTTTAATGCGGACTATGAGCGAGCTTTGCAACAGCAGAGTGAAGTAGAATTAACTCAGTTAGCTAAGGGAACTGATAAGTTTACTATGGATTAAGTGTAAAGGTTTGGTCAGCCTTAAATGACCTTTTATTAGTTATGGAGATGGTTATGAGAGAGTTAATGCTACAAGGTAAAA
>Ga0222644_1000534_pt1 | contig 10843 bp, 6 predicted proteins | sample AntAcemetagen291_FD_179800 | JGI IMG/M metagenome (GOLD analysis project Ga0222644, IMG submission 179800) | Saline water microbial communities from Ace Lake, Antarctica - #291 | ecosystem: Environmental > Aquatic > Non-marine Saline and Alkaline > Saline | place: Antarctica: Ace Lake | collected...
ATCTCCGTCACGAACGAATCCCCTGCGCAGCGTAGAACGTTGCTACAGGCCGCCAAGGTGAACGTGAATTTCACGATTTCATTCGAGAGACTGTCCGGGGCTGAATCGACGGCTGTGACGCTAGAGGCAGCCATGAGCAGTCCCAAGTTGCAAGTGCAATTCGTGACGGAGGGTTTGACGGCTCTGACTTCCATCACGATGCTGCGAGTTCCTTTGGTGCAGTCGCGCTCGTTACCGCCATTAACGGCCGTTATACCTCTAAAGCAGAGCCCGAATGGAGAACCTTTGCAGCTCACGTTGCAGCCACCGCCCGCAGGCTCGTCATCCGGTCTGAGAGACATCGAAGCTGCAATTGCCAACAACGCTATACTATTCACAGCATCTGTAGCTTTGCTAGGTGGCATAATAGTCATGGGAATCTGGAGTCACATTATGCGAACACGTGCCGCTGTTGAAGTTCGCCCGGTACAGGTCACGATCGATTTGCACTCATCGACACCACCATAGATACAGACCGTTTCCCGATCTATAGCTTTTTTTCAAGCCTTCTCCGGAACTCTCACACAGGATGGAATTCTGAAAAAAAAGTCATAATCTATGGTCGCTATGTTACCACTATAGATGATGACCCTTTTTTTAGAATTCTGAGCTTTTTGAGAATCTCGATCTCCCCTGAAAAAAAGCTATAGATCGGGAAAACGTCTCAATCTATGGTAACTGCAATATAGGAAAAAAAAACCTAGTTTTGTTTTTTTGTTTTGAAAAAATAAACTTTATAAAAGTCGATTTTTGTAATACGTACGTTCACTTTGAAACTGCACACGACACACTTTTTCCTTATTTTCTTATGGAAAACGTCACCAAGAAACGCAAGAGCGACGCGATGTTCGTCGATATGCCTTACGGTGGTGATAATATCGCATATGTTTCGCGCAAACGCCGGAGCAAGAAACTCACACTAGGCAAGCCTTGCTTCTGACCCTCGAATCAAAACTAAATGTCATCAAACCCAAACTGTTCATTCTTACCTTGAACCTCTACTCCTTTGCTCTCAACTTATCAGTGGTAGTGGCGGCAAGGACCCACCAGACGAATTCGTCGCCTCACAAAGAGCGACGCCGCACGTCAAAGCAGCTGGTGGAAATCTCGAGGTCGAACGCCGCAAAGTTGCAGACGTACACCGAGGAGCTCGTCAGCCTGCGTCGGCGTATAGACAAAAAGGAGAAACAACTAGTCCAACAAAAGAGAAACGTACAGTTGTTGTCAGAAATGATCGGCGATTTGTTTATGTGAATAGAATAACTGAAATTAGCCGGCTCAATCTATGGCCTGTACAGATCTGACATTGCGCGACCTTTGGGTTGCAGCGCTCACGCGCACGAGTGAAGAGGCGGCTGGGCATTTCGAATTAAAATGTAAACAGTTTAGAAGGCTTTGTAAGGAACGTGGTCTTAAAACCTGGCCGCACCGTCAACTGTGTGCATTCGGAAACCTAATGTTGTCGCCATCACTGGACTCGAATGAGAGAGCTTTCATTGAGGACTTGCTCATACGTGCGCCGACGGGCGGTCTCGATCTGGATGCGAATCAGTACAAACGTGTCAAACAGTTAAAAGTCCGCATGTATAGGCATGATATGAATTTGTCTAGACGTTCACACCCTTCTAGTACAAATATTAGCACCACCATTCGCTTAATCCCCTAACATCGGTTGCCTCGATCTACAATGGGAATATTGTACATCAAGATAGACGTGGTCCTAGTAATTTTACTGACTCTATCAATAAAAAATCTACACGTTAAGAAATGGGTTTTGGGCCCAAAGCTAAGATGTACCGATTAGATACAATCGCAAATGCATCGTCAGAATTTAAACTATGTTTTGCAGCTTGTGCGCGTGCTCGTTTGGCGTGGTTCAAACGACGGGTGAGCATCGCTGCCTCACTTTTATAGCGGCGCATTTGTTGTAGCACTCTCGACTGGTACTTGAGAGCGCCCGTACGCGTAGACGGTACCGATGGGATCGGAAGTAATGGCTTCATGTTGACCAGGAACGACGCGGCCGAGTAATCCGTCTCCAGCAAAGAGAGCTTCTGCACGTGCATCGGGGGCAACATCTTCGTGTAGAGTCGCGACTCCTTACTCTCGACTGTGCGAATGGCATCCACGATGTCGTTGTTTTCGCGGACGAGGTTGTTGTGACACATGCTCACGAAGACGAATTCATCACGAAAGCCTTTGTATTTGATGATCGCGATTTCAAGTCTGTTGATCAAAAACGAACTCATTGTGTCACGTATCATTTCGTGCGCAAACTTATACACGCGCCTTGAATTGTGATTTAATCTTTTGCAAAATCAGGTTTTTATGTTTTTTGTGATACCCGTATATAAGATTGAATCGGCACGGGCGCACGAAAACATCACAGAAGTCAGTGGCAGTATGCAGACATCAAAAGAGTTAGTCGAGCAGATCACGCACGTACCGTTTAGGACAATGGTGGACGCTCTTGACCGTACAAATATTGATTTGTTGACCGATAACATTGCAACTCTGCACCTAAAGATCACAAACCTCAAAAGTCAAGAGAGTCATAGAAGTAAGGGGGTTCACGTGAGAGAGTTGCTTGACCACAAGATCAACAAGCTTAACGCGGCGCACACGTTGTACTCGCTTGCAGCGTGCGCACTACGCACATATCTGTGCTCGCCTTTAGCGACGATCGACGAACACGACATGACGTATCTGATCGACAGCGTGTGCGAGTCGCACGCAATGAACCCTTACGGACCTAACGGGGACACCATCAAACTGCTTGAACTGTTCGGCAGCGACGTTTCTGCGATTGAGAACTTCATCTCAGCCACCAATCCGGAGATGAATGAAGAGGCACGCGTGATACTACGTGAGAGAATTAAGAAATTTCAAGATATTTTCAAAGAACAATATGGCACCACTATAAACAAGGCCTAGTATGAGTCATTTAAACGCTTCATGCTCACACGAGACGTCCAATCCTTTTGTTCGCGATATGCAGGAGCATTCTCCGAAGCATCGGAAAACACGCGAGAATAGTTTAAAGTCGTACAATCCATCCTTGCGCTTTCATTGTTGCAGTCGACCTGTTTGCCGCGCGTTACGAGGAATTGTTCTTTGTCAGTTGTAAACTCGTAGCACGTCGCGCTCGTGCCGGTTGCTTTGACGAACGGATCCCAATTATTATTCGTTGTCCTGAGCTCGTTAGCGACGGATTCTGAGAGGACGAATACGCACGATTCTTCTGTTTCTCCGGATGCTTCCAGTCGATCATGCACGTCTAGTGCTATTTTTAAACGAGCGATCCTGCGTGCGTACTTGGCTTTGAATGATATTGCATTCGACCTGGCGCATCTTTCAAAGTCGCTCATCGAGTCCAATAGTTGACCTATTTGGATCGTCGGGGTTTCTACGAAACCGAAACCAGGAAGCCGCAACAAATATGGCACGTGCTTCGACAACTTGTACCGCTCGGTGAGCGATTGCACGTTCACGTCGTGAGAGTCGGTGCCACAATCGAGATCAATTGCATGCTCGAGGTCAGAATCTTTAACGGCAGCTCTAACGGCAGCTGTGGTTAAAGCGAAGCCATTAATAACCATTTTCTGATCGAAAAATGTTGCCATTTTAAAGTGGTCCAGATGCGTCTGAAATAATGGTGTGCCTATGGTAGCTTGGGTCAAAGTCACGTTTTTTTCCCTGATATTCCTGACAGGAAAATCGACTCGATATTTCGGCCACACGTCATTTGGGTTTTTAAGTTCAAGAAAAGTGGAATCCGAATGCACGCCTCGATTTTCCACTAATTTCATCGAGTTCATGACATTATCAAAATCGGACGTCTCGTACACAATGTTCGGAACAGGTTCATTCGGAAAAAGATGTGTAAAAGCGTGCTTATAAGCCGCGCTCCACGCGAGGCCACCCCTCGCGTAGCCGTTCGAAGCATAATGACAGTCGTGTTTCAGCGTAAACACGTTTTTATATGCAGGAGCAAGCTCTAAGGGCTTCATAAGCACCAGTGGGTACGCGTCCTCAGCGTTCCATTTGTTCCATAATTCTTTCGTCTTGTCAAAATCCTCGGCGTCGTAAAATTGCCCGGCTGGCCATAGAGGACGACACTCTGGGGTTTCAACGTCAATGCAGTCATGTATAGCACTCACACTCATGTTCGGTTTTAGCAAGATCATGCTATAATATATACACTTTTTTTGCCTTGTTCAAGCCTGGAATTCTGAAAAAACATGGCCCATAGATATAGACAATTCTCCGATCTATAGCTTTTTTTTCAGGCGTTCTCCGATTCTGGTCAAGACCGGAATTCTGAAAAAAAAAGTGACGATCTATAGTTGTTTCATAATTTCATAGCTTTAAGAATTTTCTAAAAAGTAACTTTTTCTTTTATTTGAGAATCACTTTTCTATGCACATGGTGAATGATCCAACGTACCTTTGCGAGGGGATTTGGAGATTTACGCAAACGCCTAAACCTGTAAGAAAAAAAGGCGTCGGAAAAGCTTCGCCCGCCGTATTGGATGCGGTAAGTCCGAGTACGACAAAAGCGACTTCTCGTAAAAACCACAATATCGTACGGTACTCCAAAGATCGCTACACAGAACTTCAGTGGTACAAAAGTAGCGGACTCATTGATTCGAACGCAGACCTGGCGTACAAAATGAAATTCTCTCGTTTAAAAGAAGATGAAATCAAAATTCGAGCTTTCTTCTATAGGGATGACGGGCATAAGCACGCAGTGGCAGTGCTATTCATAACGCCACGCAGCGATATCACGTTAATCGATGTAGAGGGCGTGTGCACGCCGACGCTGGGTACGCAGCTGATAGGCAGCGGCGACGAAACGCGTCAAGCGTTCAAGACGCACGCCATATTAGATGTACCAAAGGTGAGACCATCGATAAAAAAAGTAGAAAATGTCTTTTGTGCATCGCGAGACCGTCTTGTCGTCAGTAGCAGCAAATTACGAGCAAAACAGGCTTCGCCTAAACACGTTTCGGCGGATGTGCGTCGACAACACGTTTCTGATGAAAAGAAACAGGAAGATGCTAAGATGGAACAGTGGGTCACAAACGAACGGTCAAAGAAAAAACAACAGTGCCCCACCGTGGTTGAAAAAGAGAATTGTGCTCTGACATCATCAAAGTATCCAACGATCGATGTAGGAACACCGGCAGACGAGCCGGACGCAACGCTCATCAGACGTGCCGTAACACCAAAACGAAAATGGTCGACGTTTTCATTCGCGGGTTTGTGGATCACCGCATCCACATCCAAGCACGGCGATGTCTCTCACGTTGACGTCTCTTCACCTACAGACGTGGCTCCTCCCGCTCTTTTGGACATTCAGTATCCGTATGCACATTACACGCGCGAGGAGTGGGTAACCATGGAGAACTGTACTGCGGAAAACTATGGACAGGTGCAGAAGGGAGACTGGCGCGTTGCTGCCACCCACACGCTCGACGTCAAGACTCTCAAGCAGTTGCGCGATGAGGATAAGCGACACATTGGTACACTCAAGTCGCAGCACGCGTGGAATAAACGAATGGCCGTATTTGCGCAAATAAATTGATACAATCTATGTTTCTATACTATGTTCAGGTGCTTGGCTAAAAAAGTGGGCTTACATGAGGAATAGACGAGTCCGATGGAAGTCGCGAACAGAAAAAGGACGTAGGGCCCACACACAAACACATTAGTGTAAAAGGTCGTGTGCGGAATAGACGTGACGCACATGGTGGACACTCCTGGAATGGCGCACACGTGTAGCATAGAGGTGGCAAAACACAGACTCATTATCACAAAAAACCCCATGTTGTACACAATGGGCACGTATGAACCGACTTTTGTCTTCAAGGAAGATATCACGCTTATAATGAAACCATATATGGGTATAATTTGTAAAAATAGAAAAGGTAGTGCGTAATTGGCAGTAAAAACATCCCCAATAAACAAAGCCTCGAGAAGAATAAAAGTTGCGGATGACGACCAAATGACAAGACAATCGATGATCGTTAGCGCGGTGTAGAACTCACCAGAAAAAATCAGTCTTCTCTGCAATTTGTCGTCCTCTGTTCTTTTGTAACTGTACGGCTTCAGTGTATCCAATAAAGGTGTAGTGCACATCAATAACGTCCCAAGAACAAACAAAACAGCACCAATTATGAAAGAACTCGTTGCGCCGCTTGCAGTTTTACTTGAAAATGCATCCGTGTAACCCAAGTAGCATACAAATACTCCGACGATCATTAGCAATACTATAAAACTAGGTAGACCGTACATCCGATTCCTCTCGTGTGATTCGGTCGACTGTACGAACTTGTGCGACATCGTAAAAAAGTGGAACATGAGTGCTGCCATCAAAATAAACAGTGCGCTCGACGCATTGATCGAACCATCGCCTGCATAATTCGCAACTGCATTGAAAATTAAAAGTTCCGCGGTACCAAGAGCGACTAAAAGACTGACGGTAGTCCGCGTCACGATTATGCGAGGCTCATTTAACCAATTGCCGATGAATTGTGATTTGACAGGATTTCTCGTGGCAACTGTTATAGTAGTATCTTGTTGCGTACTTCGTATAATCACTATAGTCCATAGCACAATCGCACTAAAGAAAACTGATAGCTGGAACCAAAATGAACCGTTTATGTCAACTTGTTCGTCGATCGGAGCGCGATATGTCCATGTTGCGGTCCATCTGATGTCAACCATTGAACATATTGTACGCATCGTGTATCTCATATGTTTATATATAGTGCTATCGCCTATGCGACGAGCAAGGCTACTGGGAGCACAGGACTCGGTCGATTTCAATATAAAAAAATTCGCCTAACCATTTCCAGCTGATCGACCAGGGAAGCCACCATAACCTTGGCCCGGAGGCAAAGCAGGTTGGGTGGCCAACCAATTGTCCCAAGCACTCCATTTACTTAGCATATCTTGACAACTAGAGCTGGTCTGTTCCGCCATACCTCCCAGACTATCGGCACATCGCTGTCGATCGTCTCTCCATTCCTGATAAGTTCCCGGCGCCACTGGTGGCGGCGGCGATGGCGGCGGTGGCGGGTCTATCGTTATATATTCTACTCTATATTGCCGCGTTCCGTATAAGATATCATAAATTGCACTTGTACCATAAGAACTCGCAGTGCAAACATTCTCCATATGGAAATAGTCGTATAAATAAAAAATAGACCCCGAACCAACTTGCTGATTATTTCGCATTATGCGAACTGGAGGATTCGAATACGAAGCGACATAAATTCGAATATGTTGGCCACTTCCGATACCAGTAACCCTAAACCTTTCCGGAATTTGACCCAAAGTTGGCACACGTATGCATTGGTTAGGGATCCGGTATCTGACAACAGATAACCAAGGAATGTCATCTACAACAGCCGGCGGTGGTGATGGTGGTCGTGGTGATCGTGCTGCCGGTGGTGATGGTAGCTGCGGCGGTGGTGGACTCGGTGCTAGTTCTGTTCTCAGTTTGAGAGAATATAATGTTCCTCCGTAGTCCAAGTTAACTGTCGAAAGAGTATCATATGTATCGGAAGAACACATAATAATTCTCAGATAATTGCCATTAGCGACGATAAAGGGCTCGCTTGAGTCCATATACCGGTTATTTATATACACTAAAATTGATGCTGTGGTAGGAGTTGTTACCCAAGTGAATATCAGTTCACGATTTTCATTGCTATCCAGGCCCTTGACTACATGATCGTTACAACACACTTGATTTATAGCATGTATACACGAATTAATACCTACCGTGTGCATACCCATAATGGGCAGTACGGATGACTCTGGACTTGGTGGTGGAAATGGACTTGGTGGCGGTGGTGGAAGTGGACTTGGTGGTGGAAGTGGACTTGGCGGTGGTGGTGGAAGCGGACTTGGCGGTGGTGGTGGCGGCGATGGACTCTTTGTTCTCAGTTTGAGATAATATAATGTTCCTCCGTAGTCCAAGTTAACTGTCGAAAGAGTATCATATGCATCGGAAGCACACATACTAATTCTCAACAAATTGCCATTAGCGACGCTTAAGGGCGTGGTTATGTTCATGTCTATGAAATTTATATACACTTGAATAAATCCTGTCGTAGGAGTTGTTACCCAAGTGAATACCAGTTCACGATTTTCACCGCTATCCAGGCCCTTGACTTTATGTTGCGCAGGACCCAGGACATAATGACACGAACCAATATCTACCGTGCGCTCAGCTGAAATGGGCAGTACGGCTGACTCTGGAGGCGGTGAGGGCGATGGTGGCGGTGGTGGAAGTGGTGGAAGTGGTGGAAGTGGTGGAAGTGGACTTGATGGTGAGCGTGGACTTGGTGGTGGTGGGAATGGACTTGGTGGCGGTGGCTTAACAATATAAGCACTTGGAGGCCCATCTGTGATTGCGCTTCCGTCAATTCGTACGTATCGAAGATGCCAGGCATGCGCCCTAATGAACATAATCTTCGTGTTCGTGATCACCGGGATAGTCCAGTCGGTGATATCCTGGTTGAAGTTATGCGCATCCTCAAACATTAAAAACATGTTTGTTACGACGTTGGTGTTCCATGCACTAATATTGCCGTTGAAATCTGTCGCTCGATAAAACATGGCAAACATGTTCGTCACGGCCCTGGTGTTCCATGCACTAATATTGCCCTTGAAATCTACCGCCACCATAAACATAGTCGACATGTCCGTCACCGCCTCTGTGTTCCAATCACTGATATCGGCGTTGAATTGCGTCTTATCCTTAAACAACGCACTCATGTCTGTGACCAGTGACACGTCCCATGTATCGATTTCTCCGCATTCGACTCCTTCACCACAGATCCTGGGATTCGCTGCGTAGCATCCCACTCCGGTAGAAATGGTGGCAATGCATGCGTCCACCGCGGACTTAAGCTTAGCTCTGTCTTTAAATTGATTTGGAGGACTCGGCGGTGGGCTCGGTAGGAGTGGTGGTGGGAGTGGTGATGGTGGTGGTAGTGGACTCGGTGGTGGTGGGAGTGGTGTTGGTGGTGACTTAGTAGCCCAGAAGCTCGGAGGCCCGCTCTGACTGTAATATGAGTCAGAAATTTCAACGGTCTTTACGTATAAGTTGTGCCAAGCATCCGCCCCCAAGAACATAGCCCAGGTGTCTTGTATCACCGGGGTGTTCCACGCAGTGATATCAATGTTAAAATTATCCGCGTTAAAAAACATTGATCTCATGTTCAAGACGGCGTTGGTGTTCCATGCACGAATATCGCCATTGAAATCTGTCGCCGCCATAAACATAAAAGCCATGTTCGTCACGGCCTCGGTGTTCCATCCACCGATGTTTTGGTCGAAACGAAACGCATATTGGAACATACCCCCCATATCCGTCACCGCCGCTGTGTTCCATGCACTAATATTGGCGTTGAACAATGGTTTGAAGTAGAACAACGACCACATCTCTGTCACCAATGACACGTCCCACGTTTCGATATCCCCACAGCTCTGCTCGCCACACAACATGATTCCTGCCGCGCCACAACCCACCCCGGAAGCATTGGCGTCGATGCATGCGTCTACCGCTGGCGACAGTGCGGCTCTGTCCGGAAACTGATACGGAGGTGGTGGAGGTGGCGGCGGCGGCGAAGAAACTACGATTTCATGCGTCACTTGTCCTAGAACTAAGTTAAACACATACGATGCCATAGTATCGTACTTGCCTAGCTGAACGTTTACTTTTATCACATCCAAACCCATGTCAACTCCTCTGATCAATACGAGACCATTGTCTGTGTCCAAGTCTCTGAGCCTGATGACCTTAAACGTATATTCACCACCAACCTTACCTCTCCACAATGTTGCGCGCATTTCGAACAAGGGTGTCTCTGGCGAGTATACTGCATTTGTCGCGCTAACGAATTTGAGTTCCGCTGTATGTGTCCCGTCGATCGTGGATTCGTACACCGGAGGTAACGCGGTCGTCATATTCATACCGCTCGACATTCCTCCATAAGACAAAAACACCTTTCTTGTCGTGTTATACGTGCTCGCTGAGCATACGTGTATTTGCAGTACGTCATTGTTCCGCACAAGCACTGATGCAAACGATCCTTTGTCATCACCATTTACCACAATACTTGTCTGCAGTGGAGCATCAGCTGGTGGTGCCGGAGGTGCAAGCAGCATTGGGGGTGATGGGTGGGACAGTTCTCCCGACGCAGTCATAACTCGCGGATTCCCGGGAAGTTGCAGAATCTCGTCCGATGACAGTAATTGGGCACGTGTGGTGCGCAGTATTAAATCCAGGGCTCGGATGTGGCCGTTCTCTGTGGTTGAAAAACGTCGTTGCAGAAACACCGTCAACAGGTACGTAGGTGACTGCATTCGCGAGCATGAGACAGTAATATCGTAGACATAACCCCGACTCCATCGCGATATATCATCGTACTCGACATCACATTCGGAAGAATTAGTGGTTACTGTCATGCACCTGGTTGTGTTGCATTGAACGTTAAATACCCACGTATATGAGCGATCGACGTCTCTATCGACTTCGATGTCCATGCGTCGTTCCTGCAGCGCATCTCCGTTCGAAACGAAGGCGTGCGTGCCACGATCCGGACCATCGATTCCATTTATTGTGGCGGTGTCTGACGCAAAACCTCCATAATTGCTCAGCCAAAGATTGTGCACATCAAATGATAGTTGATCTGTCACGTGAAGGGACATAACTGTTAAAGACGAACGCCCCATAGGTTCTGTCAGCGCCATGTAATTACCAGGAGCCTGTTCATTCGTAATATATG
>Ga0222644_1000539_pt1 | contig 10777 bp, 23 predicted proteins | sample AntAcemetagen291_FD_179800 | JGI IMG/M metagenome (GOLD analysis project Ga0222644, IMG submission 179800) | Saline water microbial communities from Ace Lake, Antarctica - #291 | ecosystem: Environmental > Aquatic > Non-marine Saline and Alkaline > Saline | place: Antarctica: Ace Lake...
GACTGGCACGATTTTTGACTTGGCACGATTATTGCCGAGGGGATAGTGGGCCTTTTTATAACGTGCCGAGGTTAGCGTGGGGAGCTATTTATTTTGATATGTGACTTCGGTTATTACAGCTTTACAGTGGGGGCAACGAAACTTAGGTTTAGTGGTCATTTGATTTTCTAATTTTTTTAAATTATATTCGAGACTATTAATCCTTTGCTCGTTTTTGTTGTTATACGTCTCTTCATCAAAATAATTTTCGATAGAATTCATTAGCTCTTTAACCATTTCGGGTGAACCTTTAAGTATTACGCCTTTTACTTCACCGTCTTTTATTATGTCTTTAACATAAAGCCTGTGTTTTATAGTCATTTATTTTTGCTCCAATAATTTTATTCTGTTACGTAGCGACGTAATAGTTTGGGCTTTTTCCCTTTCAATAGTTAAAGATTTATTAATAAGAACGGTTAGAATTTTTTGATCTTCTTCATAATTAGAAATCAAAGAATATAATTTTTCAACATCCCTTTGTATTTTTTCCTTATCCTGATTCGTAATAACTTTTGCTGAGACTGCACCCATTGGCTCAAACTTAGAATTAATTTCTAAAAGCTTTTCTAAAAGTTTAAGCGTTGCCGCACCTTCGGGCATAAGTCCAATGTCTTCAATACAGCTTTGAAGCGCCCTATCAATAGAAATAAAACTGTTATGGCTCAAAGTTTCGTCCAATGACACATAAACTGGGCATTTAAAACTGGCACGTATACGCATGTTATCGCGCTTATATTCGCGCTCTTTTGTCATAACTGTAAAAGGTGTTGCGGTTTGGTGTATCATTTTAAAACACTCCCAAAATTATTTTCCGAGCTTCGGCTAAATCATTTAATTTATAATAAGCAAGATCAACCGTCACGTTGCTTGAAACATAACACTTTTTTATTGTTATCTCACACTCGTAAAACTGATCGACCACCATGTTTGCGGCTTTTAATTTATAAACCACTCTACAAATTTTATGAAATTCGGTGTATTCAATAACACTCATTAACTTTTTATTTTGAGTTACTTCTACAGTAAAATAATAGCTATTCATTTAATCACCCGCATTGTTTTACCTGCCATTTTCAAAGCTCGGCTTGCTCTTTTCGCTTTGGTAATAGACTTATAAGCGCTAATTACCCCCGTGCTATTGTGAATTATTTGATTTTTTAGCCTGCTGTATTCGAAATTCATTGTAAAGCTCCAGATATAAAAAAAGGGGCTAGTCGCCCCCGAGATATTAAGTTAAGTCTAATTCGGCTAAAAGGTATGGATGATAACCACGCGCCCCAGTTCCTTTTTTGGGGAGCTTCGTAACAGCAAACCCTAATCCGACGTAACCACCGTTGGGGTACTCTTCGTTAAGTGTAGACAACAACACACTACCCATGACTATGTGCAGCTCCTCTCCGCTTTCAAGGTTTGTGACGTGACCAATTTGAATAGTACCTTTAACTTCTTCACCTTTTGAGTCAGTTTCTATTTTTTCTTTGGCTTTGACCAAGTCTAGAAACTTAACATAACAAGGTTTATCCACCTCTAACTTTTGAATAGCTAAGACTAATTGCTTTTTAATTTTTGGGGTAAATCCTGACATAAATTTTTTGCTCGTTTAATATGGGCCGTTTAAACGGTCGGCCCTATCCGCTAATTTTTTATTTCTTACAATATGCGCGAAGTAAAGATAATTGTATCTTGTGCTCAGTAGATTTTCGCTCAAAAAATGCTTCACTATCAAAAAACGAGCACTCAAATCTCTTTGTGCCTTGGCATAATATATGATACTCACTTTTTATGTTTTCAAGCGCGGTGTTATATACGGGCTTTTTTAATGCGCCTAGGCGGCTTAACTGGCTTTTGATGTTTCCCATTACTTGCTCCGAAATACTTATAAAATTGATTAACTAACTAAAAATACATTTTACACTAAAACCCACGTTATACAAATGTTTTGCTTACTTTTCTCGAAATAAACTTAACACCACGTTTTAGACTAAAACTTGGATTTTCAGGATTATATGTGACGACCTGGCCTTGTGCAACTTTCATTATTTCATCGTGGTTTAGTCGCACTCCCTTAGAAGCCGTTTTCCACGTGTCATCCCGCGTATGGAACGCGTAAAGTTTTTTACCTGCTACGCCACCATAATCACATTCTGCCTCTATATCCCAAGCCCCAAGGGTTGTTGGGTCGATAACGAGATCGCCCGTAGATTCGCATACTATGCTGTCAGTATCACAATATATAACGCCTTCGCACTTGTGCATCGATCGCATCATATAAGCGCGTACAAAGCCAGTGATTGACGCGCCGACTGCTACGTTGTAATACCGTTCTCGGTCTGGATCAATCGCTTTATCAACTAAAGCCCAAGGCCCAAGTTCTGCACAATAGCCGTACCCTTCATCTTCCGCAGCTTCAATAAAGCGAGGCTTTACTATCGTATACTCACGATATTTAGACGGGCAAGCGCTAAATTTTCCGTACAGACTATTAAGGAACAGCTTAGAAAAAATATACCCCGCTTTATCATTATTCTTTTTAGCGTCTGTTTTCATTTTATAAAAATGATCTATGTAATCGTCAAAAATGATTGTTTCAGGAAAAATGATCACGCTTTTTATTGTTATATTTTTAATCGTGTTTGTGTCTAAACCCGCGATATATTCCCAGCCAGTTATAAAAAATTCTTTGATGTTTTCATCGTTCGGAAAAGATAAGCCGTTTTTATCTCGACTCGGTAAAGCTCCATATGACACACATTCAAGCGTAATAAAACATCGTTCAATCTCTTCTCTAGAGTCTGGCAGCTCCTCAAACGTATCGAAGTACTCGCCGTACGGGTGATAGTGTTTCATAGACCACGGATACGCCGAGTTAATATCAATAACTTTAAAGCCCTTAGGCGGCCTTATTACGCCAGTTTTAAAGCATTCGACGCGCCCACCGTAATAAAAAGGAGCTATGCAGTCATAAAAGTATGAAGTGGTCTTCGGGGCTTTCACTTTACATATTTTTTGCCACACCTTCATCGCCGTTCCAGCTTGAGTTAGATTTAGTCCATAGCGGTCTATGTATTCCGTTACCATCTCATATAGATATATACAGTCATTTTTTAAATACTTCGAAATTTTAATTTTATTTTCGGGTAAATTTCTAACTTCTTTTTCTAAAATCGTATAGTCGAACTCGTCTTTTTCCCAAGCACTTAAGGGCATCGGCAGTATGTTAATTGAATCTCGAAACTCGGCCTTCCCTATTTTGAATTTTGAAAGCCGACCCGCGATCACCATAAGTGGTTGAAATTGCTCCAATTTATCTAGAATAAAATGCCAATCAAATTTCCCGCCGTTGTGAGCGTAAACAATACAATCGATTTCAGTTACGTAGTCCACAAATTCATCCGTAGTATTAAACTCGGTATACTTCTCACCATTATAGAGACCCCAAATAAAGGGCGCGGGTATTCGCCCCGCTTTGAACGGGTCGGTTTCACTATCTGCTACGTAAATTGGTTTCATTTTTAGCGCTCCCGCTTTGGTTTTACTTTTTAGATTTCTTTTTTGCTCGCTCGTCTCGTTTTGATTTGTTATACCTCAGCCGCTGCGTCTCTTTTTTATTTTTGTTTTTCTCGGCCTGATAATCAGAGAAAGAAGATTGATTTTTGAAATTGTGAGCGATAACACCGCCGAGCCATTTTACCGCGTCATTATAGCCCCGATAACCCGAACCCCCCGAACTGTATTTGGTCATTAACAGAGCGACTTGCTCGCCTATTTTTGCCGCACTATGCGAACCCGCGATTTCATATTCCGCGCTCGCAATCGTAAACCGTTTAGCTTTCGGGGCTTGTTTTTTTATCTCTCTGTTAACGTGGTCCACCGCATCTATAATTAATTGGCGCGGGTCTAATTCGACGTATTGAGAATCGACAAACTCGGTTGCGAAAATCACTTTTCCGTTTTTGTATTTCACTTTGACTTTATCGCGACCATTGGTTGGTACGAATGCGACTTTTAGCCCACGAAGTTTCCCTTCGTGTTGAGCGAATTTTTGAACAGATAAAAGACGGTCTTTGGATCGTGGTTTTACAATTTGGTTGGGTCGTGCGGTTAATGCTTTCACTTCGTCGAAATAGTTTTTTATTTTGCGCTTATCATAATTCGATAATTTCTTTTTTAAATCAAAATCAAAATTTACAAACTTTCGGATTTCTTGAAACCGTTCAGCGTGGATTCCGTTGGTTTCAATTTCTCGTTTCAGTTTTCGGTTTTTGATTTCTTGATAAGTGGCCCGTTTCTTGCTATTGTTCTTTTTTGGCATACAATTTGCTACCTTTAATTTAGAGCACAGACATAATGAGTAAAACCAAAGCGACCAAGCCCGTTATAACTGAAAATGAAAATGCAGATTTCAGCACCTCCAAAAATGAGGAGGGAAGCCACGCCCCGTCGGGCGTGGGACAATCTACAAATCTGGAGACTATCGCTGCCGATCTTATAACAGATATGCCGCAAATACAAGAGCATGCGCTCGCCCAGGAACGGGCAAACGACGACGCAAAAAACAGCGAGTATGAACACTTAAAAGACGTAGACGGTAACGCCTTTAATAGTGAGCTCCACAAGACGGATAAAAACGGCGAGCCAACGCAAACTAAAAAAGGCAATTTGATCAAAAAAGGCGGCGGCAGAAAGCCCAAAACTGAAAAACAAAAATCCTACATCGGCGGCAATGCAAGCCCCGAAAATAACCACGCCGCGCAATTAACAGCACAAGCGCGGGCATCGGGAACAGTCGCGGCTAATCTATTAATGACGCTAGGAATCGCGCTAGGTGGTGAGGAATGGCAACCACGTGCAGATCACGCGAGCGGTTTAAATGAAAAGACAATGCTTGAAAATGCGATGTCGGATTATTTCGAATCCACGGGTCAAACTGATTTGCCGCCAAGCATGGTTTTAATCGTTGCTATTGGGGCTTATGCGCTACCTCGTTTTACAATGCCCAAAACGCAAAGCCGATTATCCTCTGTAAAATCGGGAATTAAAAAATGGTTCATTAATAGAAAGCTTAAAAAAATGGGGTTCAAAGCCGAGGCAACACCACAACACGCCTCCGCGGGATTGGCGGCTTAAATGGCCCACGGATTGATACTCGGACAAACGCTATCGGGTAAATCCGTATTATCAAAGCGGTTAGCGCGATCTTTTAAAGCGCAAGGCGTTGGGGTTCTGGTGCATGATCCTGTTAATGATCCAGAATGGCATTGCGATTTTAGGACGGCAGATATAGACGAATTTTTGTCAGTCTATAATCAGTCGCGAGGCTGTGCTGTATTCTTTGATGAAGCGTTTGACGCGTGCGCTACTCACAAAGTAGAAATGACAAAAACCGCAACCCGTGGACGTCACCGTGGGCATCGTAATTTTTACATCGCACAAAGGGCAACGCTAGTTTTGAGAACAATACGCGATCAATGCAGCACTTTGTTCCTGTTTAACAGTGGGCTTGAAGATTGTAAAATCCACGCAGCCGAATGGAATGCGCCAATAATCAAAGAAGAAGCCCCATTTTTAGAAACGGGCGAATACTTTCATAAACAACGAATGCAAAAAATTTCGAAAGGTCATTTATTTAAATAAAAGGTGCGGAAATGAATACTATTTTAATCGCTGCGGGGGCTGTTTTAATGATCGCCGGAATACTACCCAGAAAGAAAAGTTTGCAAACCGAAAAAGAATCTGATAGTGTCTCGGTTTCTAAAGCAAAAATCGTGCCAAACTTGGAAACGGTCGATAATGAAGAAAAACGAAGTTCTAACGAAACTCATATTCCCAATAGCGGCAGCGATAATATCGTTGGTGATATGGGAAACAATCAAACCTAAACCACAGGAATAAAACCATGGGCTTACTACCTACTAAAACTCAAGGCGCTACTATTTTGATGACTCTATTCGTTCTTTATGCAGTGCACAACTTCGACGTACTTGAACCCGTCAAAAAAATAATGAATTTCGATCAATAATTTTATTTAATTTGTCTAGTCCGTAAAAACTAGCACCACTGGAGATTTTACAAAAATGTCAAAAACTACAAGAAAAATGCCATCATTTGAAGGTGTTGCAGCGGGCCAAACTGCTACAATTCGCTTACCCATTGGGCGCACATATGAACAACTATTAATTACGTATGACGCGGGTTCGGGTACAGCCGCCGAAAAATTGGCAAACATGCGAGAACTACGAATCATCGGCAACGGTGAGGTAATACACCGTATTACTGATTTCACCAAATTAAATACTATGAATTTGTTTGAAGGCAGACAAGCTGCTGCTGGGGTGGTAGCGTTCGATTTTAATCGGTACGGCCTCATAACGCGAGCAGCTCAGGAATTTACCGCGTTAGGGACGGGTATTGTCGGAACTGGTGAACTAACTACGCTCACGGCTGAAATCGATTTGGGCGATATTGCCAATCCAACTCTATCCGCTAAGGCGCATCAAAGCGACCCGCGCCCCGTCGGTTTAATTAAAAAAACTAAACAATTTATTTACACCGCTGGCGCGGCGGGTGAATTTGAGATTTCGGATTTGCCAAAAGGTGACTCGATCAATAAAATTTTTATTGGAAACAATGGGACGCTAGGCATAACTAAATTTACTATAGAGGTAGACAACTTCATTTTGTACGAGCGTTCGTCGGCAGAATTGGCCCTAGCCCAGAGAGACGGAATCAGATTTCCTCAGTCTGGATTTGTTGTTTATGATCCAACCGAACAAGGATTTGGTTCTGAAACATTAATCACAGCGGGTGTTCAAGATTTACGAATTCGATTAAGTTTGACTTCGGGCGGTCAAGTACCGCTCACAGTCGAAACCATCGGACGTCCTGAATTGTAAAAATAATACGCGCCTCTTATAGAGGCGCATAATTTGGATTTTAAAAATGGCAGATTTCGGTACACAAGGCAATAAATTTGTGGCAACTTCGCAAGGCAGCGGCCTCGGTATTTTCGGCCCTGTTTATGAGTTTTTAGATCGCGGACGCGACAAGGTGATAGGCGGCGCAAAAAAAATAGGCGATAAAATCGAGGACTTACTTGGAGTTGATTTTTTCGGCGATGACGACCCGAACGCTTACCGCTCGCCAGCGCGTACCACTCGAGGCTCTAACGATATGAACCTAGAAGGTGTCGAACGTATGAATCCGGTTAATTTCAACGGAATGCTTGCGGGTGATGTTTTTGGCGTACCCGTTAAAGTTATTGTTGGTGGTTTGGGTGTTCTTTTAGCCGTCGTTGTATTACGTCGAGTTTTATAACATGCCGCAATTAATTTTGTTCGGCCTTGCAGGACTTTATGCTTTGACGCAAACCAAAGATTTAGTAGATGAAGCAGGCGATACAATAGAAAAAACTGGCAACGCTATTTCTAAAACTACGGCTTCGTTGGTAGTCGTTGCGGGTTTATACTACTTTTATAAGCGAGGTGATTTATGATGCCACCGTTTCCGACAACCTCGGGCGGTTTCTCTGCGCCAAGCTCCGCAGCCGCACGTTCTGGAGATATACGATCGCTAGGCGACACAGCGTATGGCGGTATTAATATTGGAGCAAGTAACGGTATTAATATTTCTACTACTACTACTTTATTAATTGGTCTAAGTATTGTCGCGCTTTATTTTATTGCCCGAAAACGAAAGTGAAAATTGAGCGCTTATCATTTTTAACAAATGAAATAAAAGAAGCGCTAAAAATTTCCTTGGACGGAAACGAAAATTTTTTTGAAGATGAAATAAAAAAAAATATTTGCGAGCTATGGAATATAAATGACGGCGAATCTTTTTGTATTAGTCGGATGGAAAAAGAAGACAACAATATTATTTTAGTTCTTTGTTGTTTCGCGGGAAAAAATCTCGACGGATTCGCACAGCACGTAATGAAAATCGCAGACAAAAATCATTGGTGCATAAGAGTACACACAAAAAATAAGGCGCTCGTACGTTGGTATTTGAGACGCTATAATTTTAATTTACGTGAATATATTTTGATAAGAGAGCCGAAAAATGGGTAGTAAATCACGCTCAAGTACTTCAAGCAGTCAAACATCTAACGTAACCAATGAAAATATTTCGGACGTCAACGACGCTACGGTTTTTAGTGATACGGGTGCGGTATCAATAACACAAACTGATTTTGACGCTGTAGACAATGCTTTCAACTTCGGCACATCCGCTCTGGCGGGGATATTAGACTTTGGTACTGAGGTAATAGGAAATCAACAAATTCAGTTAAGCGACTCATTAAAAAGTATTAACGCTGCCACTGGTAACAATGCGGTGCTGAATGATGAGCTTCGATCTAATACTAAGAAGGTGGCACTTGTCGTTGGTGGTGCTATTTTATTCGCGTTTATAGCATATAGGAGCTTTAAATAATGCAGCCACTAAACAGATTATTCGCGGGTAATAGCGGGCAAAATATAGCGGTAAAAGGTAATTTTATTTGGTTAAAAAGCGCGACGGGCGAGGTTGCTATTCGCACAAGTGAAGGCGAGACAGCACAATTAAAAAGCGGCGACTTTGTAAGATTTCAAAAAGTTTTTGAAGATTTTTTTTGTACTGATTTAAGTGGTTCTGAAAATGATTTAACGTTTAATATATCAGTAAATGGCGAGGCGGGTAACTACGGAGTTATCACACAAGAAAAAGCCGATAAATTTTTAGATGTTGCTGACGTATCGTCGGTCGCGAATACTACCACTCTTTTACTCGCAGCAAACTCGCGCCGAAAGGAAATTTTTGTCACTTCTTTAAGCTCAAACGCAAACGCTAGTCGTATCGGATCGTCTAGTATAAGTGCTACACGGGGGACACCTCTGGCGGTTGGTGGCACGGCTATAATAGAGACGGGCGCGGCTATTTATGTATTTAATAGCGCTATAGAATCGTTTGCAATTTCATTTAGTGAGTTTTAATTTATGAGCAGTTTGAATACGGGTCTTGTTAAAATACCTAAAAATAATCAGGAATATTTCGGTGGTTCTGACGTATCCAAAGGGAAAAAGTCGGGGGCAGGGCTTGAAACTATTGTCGCGCCGACTGAAAATACCGACGGCATTATTATATATCACATAGCAACAAGTGTTAAAAGTATTAACTGTTTGGTTAGTGTGATAATGGGTACTAGCGCGCCAACCGACTCCCAAAGTGAGTTTTTATTAATGGCCGCATGGTGGGGTTCTACACCTATGACCCCCTTTTGTGTCTCGGCTCTCCCTTTGTTTATCCCATCGGGAAATGGTCTATATGTTTATTCAGAAGGTGCAGTGTGCAACGCTACTGTAATTTACAAGGTACTTTAATTATGAGTCAATTTTTAACTAAAGAAATACGATTGCAAATCGCGGAGAGTGTTCGTAAAGCGCTAAATTTCGAACGTGTGAGCGCAAGTGGAAACAATAAATTAATTGAAGAAATAGATAAAAAATTGGATTCGCTTAATGATTTGTATAGATTAAATGAATCAGAGTAAGTTATTAATATTAGTTAGCGTAATAATTATTTTCAGTGGAGGCGCGACAGTGTTTTATAAAGTACGGGGTTTGAGAAATAATAACGCGGGTAACATAGAGTTAGGCGATCCGTGGTTGGGTCGTGTAAGCGATGACAAACAAACAGATGAGCGGTTTGTGCAGTTTGTATCTCCAGAATATGGTATACGCGCGATAGCTAAGATTTTAGATAGCTATAAGCGGCGCGGCGTTTTATCTATTCGCCAAATACTTTCTACATACGCACCATCGTTTGAGAATAACGTCGATGCTTATGTAAATAGTGTCACATCTTCGACGGGGTTTAATGAAAACCATATACCGATAAAAGGCGCAGGTGATTATCTGCCGCTCATTAAAGCAATCATAAAGCATGAGAACGGTTTTAATCCTTACAGCGATAGATTGATTAGCGATGGGATTGCATTATCTTGATTAGTTTTATTAAAGGGCTTTTATCCTCAGATGAAATAATAAAAGATATTTCTAGTGGTTTAGATAAAACTTTTTTAACAGACCAAGAGCGTACCGTACACTTTTTAAAGTATCTTGAGCTAACGATGCCTATGAATCGGGCGCGACGGTTCATAGCTGTTAGCGTTGCGATAAATTGGATGCTTTATTTGTGGTTGGTGGCTGGGCTTATAATGTTCGACGGGCCGAAGCTCGAAGAAATTGTCTCCTTTGGTAATGTTTATATCATGCCTGTTATGACTTTGGTTACTGGATTCTATTTTTGGAAACGTCAAAACAAATGATTGTATCTGATACTATAAAAGTTTATGTCGTTTCGTTAATTATTGGGCTTGTCGGATCAATGGGTTCGTCGGCTTTAGTGGTTACTGTTTTACTGACAAAAATGGAATACGTAGAAGCCGCCCTAGTTAATGCAGAGATTACCGAAAAAGAAGTGACTATTAATAAAATAGAATTGGCTCGAACATTGTTAAGGCTTGAAAGTATCGAGAGCCGTTTAACATATTTAGAGCGCAAGTTTTAGCGGTCGCTCCCCGTGATAACCTCGGCACGTTATAAAAAGGCCCACTATCCCCTCGGCAATAATCGTGCCAAGTCAAAAATCGTGCCAGTCAATAATCGTGCCAAGTCAAAAATCATGCCAGTCAATAATCGTGCCAAGTCAAAAATCATGCCAACTATTTAGGGGCCTATATAGCGTTATTGTATCCACACAC